>JAEIGA010003390.1_pt1 | contig 25002 bp, 25 predicted proteins | sample 9270691 | NCBI WGS metagenome assembly JAEIGA01 (sample SAMN17057246, study PRJNA624740) | gut metagenome | biome: biome; isolation source: fecal sample | host: Bos grunniens | place: China: Xizang | collected 2019
CAGATTTTTTTATTTAATTCAGTAAAATGAACAGAAAAACATTTGCGAATGCAAAATTTGTATATCTTTTCGAGTCTTCATAGCCTATATTCGCAAATTTCATAACGCAGTTCCGGAAATAAGATGACATTTTGCCGATTTCCAACACGTTAATCTCTCTGAAAATAATGGTTAAGCATTCTTTGTAAAATGGTTAACCTTTCCGGGCATAATGGTTAAGCATTATACGAAGAAAGGCACACCTTTCTCGCGGGAAAGGTGTGCCTTATTGATTGTTACCGTTTATTGTGTGCAAAAACGGCGCATTACGTCTTGTTTACTCCATTACATCCTTCGTACCGCCAGTGGTTTGGAAGAATGTCACTTGAGTGGTGGTCTTCTTGTCGAAAAGTGTATTGGAGAGCATTTCGACGATGCCGAACTGCCCCATCGGCGTCTCCATGCTGACATATTCCTTGCCTTTATAGTTGATGCTTATGCTTGTCCTGGCCGGTACATTATAGTACACACCGCGCTCCATCTTCGCACGTTTCTTGGCCACTTCTTCCGAAGGAACGGCTGTAGGAATGGTTTCCTGCACCTTTACCGAAACGGCTACCGGCTCGCCCGCAAGGTTGTCGGCATCCAACACGCCAAGCTTCTGCGAGAAACGGAAAAGGACATCACGTTCTGTCTCCTGAACGGGATCGTAAAAGAACGAAAAGACCTCCGTATCGGTCTGCGTTGTGCCACAGAAAAGAGACTCAAGGACTGCTGCCTGATGGTCAAGCTGATCGAGCATAAGTTTAAGCTGTGCTCCGTCCTTCGGCGTATTGTCTGCTTCTCCGCGGACAAGTGCATTCTTACTTTCGCGTATGTCGTAAATCTCTTGGGCACAGAGTTCTGCCATCTTGGCCTTACTGCCGGCTGCAAGTATCTCTTGCGTCATGTACGAACGGGGATTCTCCGGCCTCTCACCTTGTTGCGGTTTAGGCAGCTCTGGCAGGAAAGATTCGTCTGCATCGGTATTGATACTCAACAAAATGCCATCGCGGCTAAGACCTACCAGCGGCGCCACTGTCTTGCTTTTCAGCTTGATGCTATAGGCTTTGTCCCTGTCGGGTTTTCCGAATGGCTCAAGCGTAATGCTCTTCAAACTCCACTGAACACTCTCCTCGGTCGGCACATTCTGCAACCGCAAGAAGCGGTCGGCATACATATAGAAGTCGCCGGGGCGGACAGTTGTCCTTTCGGCTATAACTGTGACCCGAAAGGCGGTGCGAGGCAAGTAGTAGCAAACACCCTCGAGCGTACTGCCGGGAACGAAAGCATCAACCTGCGTCTGAGCAGTAGATGTCAGGGACAACGCAAAACAGAGAACAGGGATAAGGGAAAAGAGATTTGTTTTCATTCTTGTTTCTTAACTCTTAATTCTAAACTCATTTGTGTCTATTGGCACGCTGACGACGTATGTCTGCTTTCTTCTTGGCAGCACCACTCCCATGCGCACCCGTAATGTATTGCTTCTTCTTAGCCTTGGTCTTGACCTTAGACTCTTCCTGTTTCGGTGCACTTTTAGAGCTGCCTCGGAAAGTAATGCCGTCTAAGATAACGGCATCGATGTCATCTCCTCCGAACTTAGCCATAAAGCTTTTTATTAATGATGGAACAATCTAACGCCAGTGAATGCCATTGCAATGCCATACTTGTCGCATGTCATGATAACATGGTCATCACGCACACTGCCACCTGCTTGGGCAATATACTCAACGCCACTCTTATGAGCACGCTCCACATTGTCGCCGAATGGGAAGAAGGCATCGCTTCCGAGGCTAACCTTCGTATTCTTCGCAATCCACTCCTGCTTCTCCTCACGGCTGAGAGGTTCCGGCTTCTCTGTAAAGAACTTCTGCCATTCGCCATCGGCAAGAACATCCATATAGTCCTCGCTGATATACACATCGATAGTATTATCACGATCCGCACGACGAATACCAGAAATGAAAGGAAGAGCCATCACCTTCGGGTTCTGACGCAGCCACCAAATGTCTGCCTTACTACCAGCAAGTCGAGTGCAGTGGATGCGGCTCTGCTGGCCAGCACCAATACCAATAGCCTGACCATCCTTAACATAGCATACGCTGTTGCTCTGAGTATATTTAAGCGTAATAAGAGCAATGATAAGATCGCGACGAGCTTCCTCGGAGAAGTCCTTATTGACGGTAGGGATATTCTCGAAGAGAGCAGGGTCGTCAAGCTTCACCTCATTACGGCCTTGCTCAAAGGTTACGCCAAACACCTGCTTGCGCTCGATGGGAGCAGGAACATAATTGGGATCTATTTTTATGATGTTGTATGTACCCTTACGCTTATCGCGCAGAATCTGCAATGCTTCTTCAGTATAATCTGGGGCAATCACACCATCACTCACCTCGCGCTTGATAATCAGAGCCGTTGCCTCATCGCAAGTATCACTCAAAGCAATAAAGTCGCCATAGCTGCTCATACGGTCGACACCTCTGGCACGAGCATACGCACAAGCAATGGGACTAAGGGGAACCTTAATGTCATCAACAAAATACACCTTTGCCAAAGTGTCGCTCAGAGGAAGACCAACAGCAGCTCCAGCCGGAGACACGTGCTTAAAACTCGCTGCAGCAGGCAAGCCTGTAGCAGCTTTAAGCTCCTTAACTAATTGCCAGCTGTTCAAGGCATCGAGGAAATTAATATACCCAGGGCGTCCGCCAAGTACCTCGATAGGCAACTCGCCCTCTTCCATATAGATGCGTGAAGGCTTCTGATTGGGGTTGCAGCCATACTTGAGCTGCAGTTCTTTCTGTGTCATATTGCTTTTTGTCTATAATGTTTTGCTTGCAAAGATAATGCTTCTTTACGAAATATGCAAGAAGTTTTATTTGGAAATGGACATTCGTACAATCTTCTGTTCCTGATTGACAAGTGCACTAACACGATAAATATTGGACATCGGTTGTTTCGTATCGCTTCGGCTGATTGTTTCCTGCAAATTGAATTCTGCAGAATAACCTATACTGCCATCGTGAAGTGTCTCCTTACGAACGCTCATTTGTTGCGCAATAACATAATGAAGTCCGATGACATCCTTCTCCTTCTTCTCGTTAGCATATTGGATAATTGCTTCTGCATCGGCATTGTCTTTGCCGCAGAAGTTAATCATTGAATCCGGGATAGCAGCCCGAGCAGCTTCAATATCTTGGTTGGCAATGACTTTCGCAAAGAACGACTCGAGTGTACCGCGTATCATGGTTCGCTCTGCAACCGTTACCTTCGAAAGCAGCAGGGCATTCTTTATTTCTGCGGCTTCGCTTGTATATCGGCCAAAGGGATGTCTTGCCAAATAATCGGTAATGGCGTTTTCATTACCAACAGCAACAGCCTCCTGCCAATCAATAGAGTCGAGCATATCCTCACATGCCCTTTTGCGAAGCGTGGTCGGATATTTTTGCACAAACCGTGCTAACGCTGCACGATTGACGTTCTGCAACAAACGTTGCCACTCTTCTGCCTCTGCCTGCAAAGCAAGCATACGTTCGTTTACTTCATCAAAGTGCTGACTCTTGGGATAATCGTCGAGAAATTGCCGGAAGGTTTTGGGATCTGTCATATTAGCAAGCCGTTCGTAATCGGATTGCTCTTTTTGTCTCATCTGCTCTGTGGTATAATAATAGTAGCCTGCGAAAGCAAAAAGGGAACTGATAAGAACAAAAACACATGTCCATCCTATAGACTTGTATGATTTTTTCTTCTTTGTTTCCTTTTGCGGTGTGCTATCCTTGACCGTTGTTTCCTTTTCTGGTGAATCCAAAGAGGTGATTGGTTCCAGCTTCTCTCCACATTCCGGGCAGGTGTCTTGTGTCTGGAGACAATACTCGTTGCAATGAGGGCAGTGACGTAATTGTCCGGAGATGTGAATACCACAATGCGGACATGTGCCAGCCATTGTTGAAACACGTCCTTTACATTCAGGACATTTGATGATGCTCATTAGTATAATTATATATAAGGTGCAAAGGGGCACAGACTTTACGGCTGTGCCCCTTTGGGTTTATTGGTGTGATAGCCAAATTACTCTTCTGTTGCTTCCTGTGTTTCCTCAGAGGCAGGAGCCTCCTCGGTTACAGTTGCTTCTTTCTGAGCAGCTACGCTTTCGTTGTTTGACTCTGCAACAACGGTGAAAGCCACCTGTGCAGAAACTTCCTTGTGAAGCTTAACGGTTGCTACATAATCGCCTGCAGTCTTTGCGTCCTTAACGACGATGATCTTGCGGTCGATGTCGAAGCCGAGCTTCTGGAGTTCCTCTGCGATGTGCATGCTGTTGATGCTACCGTAGATAACACCAGTTACAGTTGCCTTTGCAGTGAAAGTGAGGCTTACTGCGTTCAGTTTCTCTGCGAGTGCTTCGGCGTCAGCCTTAATCTTAGCGAGCTTAACAGCCTTCTGCTTGAGTTCCTCGGCGAGTACCTTCTTTGCGCTTGCGCTTGCAATTACGCCCTTGCCCTGAGGAATCAGGTAGTTACGGCCATAACCAGCCTTTACGTTCACGATGTCATTCTTGTAACCGAGTCCGATTACGTCTTCTTTCAGTATAATTTCCATAATCTTCCTCCTTACTTTACTTCATCAAATCGGTTACGAAGGGCAGCAGGGCGAGGTGACGCGCACGCTTTACTGCCTGAGCGACACGACGCTGATACTTGAGAGAAGTGCCAGTGATGCGGCGGGGCAAAATCTTACCCTGCTCGTTGAGGAACTTCTTCAAGAATTCGGGGTCCTTGTAGTCAATATACTTGATGCCGCTCTTCTTGAAACGGCAATACTTCTTCTTCTCGACGTCGATAGCGGGAGCGGTCAAGTAGCGGATTTCTGATTGCTGTGCCATGTTTATGCCTCCTGCTTGTTTTGTTTGTTACTTCTTCTCTTGGCTGCGTATTCAGCGGCGTACTTCTCCATCTTAATGGTGAGATAGCGAAGAACTTTCTCGTCGCGACGATAAGCAATTTCGAGAGTTTTGATAGTCTCGGGAGCTGCATTGAACTCAATGAGCTCGTAGAATCCTGTTGTCTTCTTGTCGATGGGATAGGCAAGTTTCTTCAGGCCCCAGTTCTCTTCGTTGATGATTTCAGCACCAGCTTTTGTGAGAACGCCTTTGAACTTCTCTACCGCTTCCTTCATCTGTTCATCAGACAAAACGGGAGTCAAAATGAAAACGGTTTCGTATTGGTTCATAATACGTTAAATGAATTAATTAATAAATTTGTTGCTTAAAAGCGGGGCAAAGGTACGTCTTTTTTATGGAATAGCCAAACATTTGCCGCATTATTTTCGACAGACCTCGAATTTCGGGTCCCATATATAAATATGTCGTAGCATAGCAACATCTATCAAGACACAATATCAAAATGCTAGCTGAATACATGGTTTTACTTTCCATTTGATATTTCAATTTGAGTTGCAAAACGGAATGAAATAGAAATAAAAATGGTGCGCAGGACGACGACCTACAGTCTTTCTATCAACCTTACGGGGGTGTTTTGCAAACTTCACACGAGTGTTTTACCAATCACACACGTTTAGTTTGGCATTTATTCACGCCAAAACATCAACTTCTGCACGCCAGAAAACGCCATTTTGCGCTTCAAAACACACCTTTTCACCACAAAGACGGGGCTCACTGTAATTTATAATACACATTATCAGGCAATTACGAATACAGCGAAAATTACAGAAATCCTGTACCGGAGTACAGCCCGAAGATTTTGACGCAATTTTCAGAGGGTTACCAAAAAGCAGAAAGAAAGCAAAAATGGCCACAATACTAACTTTTTGTCAAAAGAGTTCACTCCTTTTCAAAATTTACAACTATTTGCCAAACAAGTTGCCGCCATGTTCGTACCGCCCGTAATCTAAACCATAAGCTATAAAAGTATCGAAAATTTGCACATGTGGATTAACTTTCGTAACTTTGTGCTTCGTTAAAGGTTTGAAGGACCAACGACTCTTAACCTTTATACATGCTAACAATACAGAACACAACACAATAATAATTTATACAAAAATGACACACCTATCTTTATTACAAGCCGCACCCATAGAAAGCGGAAAAGAAGTTATCGAAGCCGTCAAGACCGGAAAAATGGACGAATTCATTGAGCAAATCATCATACTGGGAACAGAAGCCGGGAAAAGCATCCTGCTTGCAGCCATCGTAGCCGTCATAGGATACTACATCGTTCGATTCATCAACAACATGGTCGCAAGAATACTGGAACGCCGAAACGTAGAGCCCACAGTACAGTCCTTCTTGAGAAGCTTCGTCAACATAACATTGCTCATACTACTCATCCTGACCGTAGTCAGCACTCTTGGCGTAAACACAACGAGCCTTGCTGCGCTGCTCGCATCTGCAGGCCTGGCCGTAGGCATGGCACTGAGCGGCAACCTGCAAAACCTGGCAGGCGGCATCATCCTGCTGCTCTTCAAACCCTACAAAGTGGGCGACTACATCGAAGCGCAAGGCGTAAGCGGCACCGTAAAAGCCATACAGATATTCCACACCATACTGACAACACCGGACAACAAAGAACTGTTTATCCCCAATGGTGCGCTTTCAAGCGGCAACATCACCAACTACAGCAAAAACGACCTGCGTCGCGTAGATATGGTTGTCAGCGTAGAATACGGAACAGACACCGAAAAGGTGAAACAAGTGACACAGGAACTCCTGCGTAGCGACAGCCGCATCCTCAAAGACCCCGCACCCTTCGTTGCCGTCAACGAACTGGGCGACAACGGAGTGTTCTTTTCAATCCGTGTATGGGTAAATGGCAGCGATTACTGGAATGTCTTCTTCGATACAAACGAACGTATCTACAACGAATTCAACAAACAAGGCATCGGCTTCCCATTCCCACAGATACAGATTCATCAATAAACCATAACCATCGCATTACACACGGAAAGAATCATGGGCGGCTACATACAAAAACAGCACACCGGCAACATAAAGCGATTCGTACAGACGCTGACGCTCAACTCCGACGAAGAGGCAAGGCGCGAATACATCAAATGGCACTCGCCGGAACACAACTGGAAGGAAATTCGCAACGGCATCCGAGAAGTCGGCATCATCGAGATGGAAATCTACATCCTGGGCAACACATTGGTCATGATAGTAGATACCCCCGAAGACTTCGACTGGGAAAAAGCAATGGCTCGACTCGCCACACTCCCACGTCAAGCCGAGTGGGAAGCCTTTGTCAGCCAGTTCCAAGGCTGCAATGCCAATGCCACAAGCGACGAAAAATGGCAAATGATGCAACGGATATTCTTTCTCTACGACTAAGAATAACCCTTGCATAATGAAATAAAAGAATAGAACAAACTTATGAAAGTCGCCGAAAGACAAAACCTCCTCCCGTTCGCCCTCGTTTCAATACTATTTCTTTTGTGGGGTTTGGCAAACAATATGACCGACACCTTGCTGGCAGCTTTCAAGAAAGTAATGCAGATGAGCGATTCGCAGACATCCCTCATTCAGTTTGCCTTCTATGGCTCCTACTTCTGCTTCGCCTTGCCAGCAGCGCTATTCGTCAAAAAATTCTCCTACAAAGCCGGCATCATTCTGGGACTGATGCTTTATGCAGGAGGTGCCATACTATTCCTGCCCGCAGCAAAAGCCGAAAGTTATTTGTTCTACCTCGTAGCCATCTACATCCTTGCCGGAGGCTGTTCTGTGCTCGAAACAACAGCCAATCCCTACATCCTCTCAATGGGATCGGCCGAAACAGCAACCAGAAGACTGAACATCGCCCAGTCGCTCAACCCGATTGGTAGCATCATGGGCATCATGCTCAGCAAGCAATTCATTCTCCGAGACATCTCGCTCAACAGCATCTCCGAGACCTACATGGGACTGGGGTTAGTACTGCTGGCAATCATGATAATAATGCTGATGTCAAGAATGCCGGAAGGAAAAGACGAAGAAAAAGGCTGCATTAGTGTTTCATTCAAGCGACTAATCAAAAACAAACGCTACACATGGGGCATTGTGGCGCAATTCTTCTATGTCGGAGCACAGATTGGTGTGTGGTCGTTCACCATCAGATTGGTAATGCAGGAACTCAACATCGAGGAAGCCAATGCAGCAACTTACTATCTGGCAAGCATCATCAGCTTCTGTCTGGCACGTTTCTTTTTCACCTGGCTAATGAAGTTCTACCACCCGGCAAAGCTTATGGCCTGGGCATCCGCATCGGACATCATACTCTGCCTAATCGTAATTCTGATGAGCGGCAGCGGCATGATTGCCGTCACAGCACTCGTTCTCATAAGTTTTTTTATGTCACTCCAGTTCCCAACCATCTACGGCATTGCCCTCGAAGGCATGAACGAAGATGCGAAGATTGGCGCATCGGGACTCATCATGGCAATCCTCGGTGGAGCACTTCTTACGCCACTTCAAGGATATGTCAGTGATGTGTTTGGTGTTTCAGTGTCATATGCCGTACCACTCGTCTGCTTCGTTGTAGTGCTGTGGTACAGCCTGGCGAACTGTAAACTACATTGTAAAACGGTAAAGATTAAACAGTAAATGAAAAAAGTCTTTGTCAGCGGTTGCTACGACTTGCTCCATAGCGGACACATAGAATTCTTCCGACAAGCCGCCCAATACGGCGACCTATATGTCGGCATTGGCTCAGATGCCACAATACTGCAGTACAAAAACCACAGGACCCTATACCCCGAGCAAGAACGGCTCTTTATGGTACAAAGCATCAAATATGTAAAAGAAGCCTACATTAACAAAGGCACTGGTGTAATGGACTTTGTATCCACGGTCGAAATGCTAAAACCAGACCGTTTCGTGGTAAATGCAGACGGCTCGAGCGAAGAGAAACGACGTTTCTGCGAAGAACGTAACATTGAATATATTGTGCTTGAAAGAACACCTGCCAAAGGACTCAATGCACGTTCTAGCACGGACATAAAAACCGAGATATGCGAAATACCAACACGGCTCGACCTCGCAGGAACCTGGATAGACCAGCCATACGTCAGCTGTTTTGCTCCCGGATGGGCACTCACCATCTCACTCTTACCAAATTTCGAGATAAGAGAGCGCTGTGGCCTCTCTACATCAACACGCAAACAGATACAGAAGATTTGGCCAATGAAATTGCCGGATATGGATGCAGAGATGCTGGCCAAACTCGTCTTTTGCTTCGAAAATGACCCAGAACGAAGCGACGGAATTATCTCTGGAGCACAAGATGCTATCGGCATTTGTATACCAGGACTTTGCCGCCACCATTACAATGCGCGTTTTTGGCCTGACAAAATTGAACAATGTAAAGACGAAAGGATACTCTGCTGGCTTGAAAATCATCTGTGTTTAGTACCCATGTTCCCTCGGAAACCCGGTTGTTCTGTAGTCGAGAACAAAGACATTACAGAAACAAAGGTGAAGGCTTTGGCAAAAGCAGCAGATGATTGCTGGGATGCCATCATGCAAACTGATCTCGAAGCATTTGCCGATGCATATCGTGCATCATTTGAAGCACAGATTTCAATGTTTCCCGCAATGATACAACCCGGCGTCCAAAACTATATTAACCACTATTCAGCCATGAATGACGTCTTGGCATGGAAGATGCCCGGAGCCGGAGGCGGAGGCTATTTGGCACTTGTCGTTGAAGATGCCAGTGCATTCTGCCAATCCACCACAGAAGCAATTCCATTAACCATCCGCAGATAACAAAAAATGAAGATAGTCGTATTAGATGGCTTTACAGCAAATCCCGGCGACCTTTCGTGGGACGAACTTGGAGAAATAGGCAAACTCGAAGTTTACGACCGCACGGATCCTGAAGAATTATTAAGCCGCGCAGAAGGGGCCGAAGTACTATTAACCAATAAGGTTATTATCGATGCAGAAACAATGGCTGCTCTACCATGCCTACGGTACATTGGAGTCACCGCAACAGGCTACAACGTTGTAGACATAGCAGAAGCACACCGACGCAACATTCTCGTAACCAACATACCAGCATATAGCACAATGTCGGTAGCGCAAATGGTAATGGCGCATCTACTAAATATCACAAACCAAGTGGCACTCCATTCTGACGCGGTTAAACAAGGTGAATGGAAACAGAGCCCCGACTTCTCATTTACAAAATCACCCATCACCGAACTTGACGGACTAACAATGGGCATCATCGGCCTTGGCAATATAGGCTCCGCCACAGCACGCATGGCACAAGCAATGGGAATGAAGGTAATGGCCATCAGTAGTAAAACGGAAGAAGCGCTCCTGCAAATAGGCGTCCAAAAAGCCAAGAACTATGAACAGCTTTTCAGCGAAGCAGATGTTATAAGTCTGCATTGTCCGTTGACCGACGACACGCACCATATTATCAATCAAGAGCGTCTATCTCTAATGAAATCCACGGCCATAATCATCAACACAGGTCGCGGCCCCTTGCTCGATGAAGAAGCAGTTGCAGAAGCACTTTCAACGAAAAAAATCTATGCTGTTGGCATAGATGTCTTAACCGAAGAGCCGCCACTAAAGGGAAGCCCTCTTATTTCTGCCCCACGATGCTACATTACACCTCACATCGCATGGGCCAGTAAAGCTGCTCGACGTCGCCTCATCGACATCGCAATATCAAATGTAAAAGCATTTGCATGGGGGGAACCGCAAAATCAAGTTTAAAACAAAACCGTCAAACACAGAGAGGGCTACACCAATGGTATAGCCCTCTAAAACTTTTTGCTCAGCTATTGCTTATTCAGCAGCGGGAGCCTCAGCGCAGCAAGAGTCAGCAACGCAAGAGTCAGCAGCGCAAGAGTCAGCGCAGCAGCTGTCAGCGCAGCAAGCAACCTCTTCTACACATACGCTGTCGCTATCGCAGCAAGAACCCTGTTCTGTCTTCTGACCGCAAGATGCGAAAGATACAGCAACCACAGCTGCGAACAAAAATGCTAATTTCTTCATTTTTTTGCTTTTTAAAACGTGTAAAACAATCAATTGTTTATTAAAACGCTGCAAAGGTACGACGATTTTCCGAATTAACAACAATTATTAAATACTTTTTTTCAATTATTTTTAGTACTCATATAGTAAAACACTGATAATCAGGCCCTGCATTTTATTGTCTTTCTTAATAAAAGATAAACTTTTTATTAATGATTTTATAATTTAAACTTTTTTTCTTATCTTTGCGACATGAATACACTAAAAGGGAAAAAGGCGGTATTCTGCACACTGGGCTGCAAATTGAATTTTGCAGAAACTAGTACTATTCAGCAACAGATGGAGGCTGCAGGTGCTGTAATTGCTCACAATGGAATCGGTGCCGACATTTGCATCGTGAATACATGTAGTGTTACAGAAGTTGCAGAGAGCAAATGTCGACAAGCCATTAGCAAGTTGCGACGCAAAAACCCTGGAGCAATGATTGTCGTTACCGGTTGTTATGCACAACTTCGCCCAGAACGAGTTGCTGCACTTGAAGGCGTTGATTTAGTTGTTGGAACAAAACAAAAAGGAGACATTATCAATCTAATCCAGAACTTCTCCAACACCAAAGAAACAGTAAGTTGTATCGAAAAGCATATAAACGAACCTTTCTTCCCTGCTTGTGCATGCGGCGATCGCACACGATTCTTCCTAAAAGTACAAGATGGATGCGATTATTTCTGCACTTACTGCACAATTCCTTTTGCCAGGGGGAGAAGCAGAAATGGGAGTATCGCCTCTCTTGTCAAACAAGCAGAAGACGTAGTACGCCAAGGAGGAAAGGAAATTATATTGACGGGCGTTAACATTGGCGATTTTGGGAGAACTACTGGAGAGAAGTTCATTGATCTCATCCGTGCGCTCGACGACATAGAAGGAGTACAACGATACAGGATTAGCAGCATAGAGCCCAACCTGCTTACAGAAGAAGTCATACGCTTTTGCAGTCAAAGCCGTGCGTTTATGCCTCACTTTCACATTCCGCTTCAAAGCGGAAGCGATGAAGTACTTCGCCTCATGCACCGACGCTACGACACGACTTTCTTCTCTGAGAAAATAGCCGAAGTACGACATTATATTCCCGATGCATTTATTGGCGTAGACGTCATCGCAGGAATGCGTGGCGAAACAGACGACATGTTTGCTAACGCTCTTAGTTTTATGGAATCACTGCCTGTCAGCCAATACCATGTCTTCAGTTATAGCGAGCGACCGGGGACAAAGGCACTTAATATCCCTACCGTCGTCTCGCCCGAAAAGAAACACCAGCGTACGCAACAAATCATAAATCTTAGCAACAACAAATTACACACATATTATAATATATATATAGGACAAACACGTCCCGTTCTCCTTGAAAAAAGTTCCACATCTTGTCAAAATCATAGAATAATGAGCGGCTTCACGGACAACTATATACGGGTTGACGTTTCACTTCCCATAGAAAGTGAGCAGATGAAGGCCAACGACATCGTTCAAGTACGTTTAGGAGATTGGAACGAAAGTAAAGATGCACTGATTGGAGAAATTGTATATTAGTAAAACCACAAAACCGTGAAATTGAGCATCATCATACTCAATTGGAATGGAGTCGACATGTTGCGTCGATTTCTGCCATCTGTCATCGAGCATTCGCCCGAAGCTGAAATTATTGTTGCAGACAATGGCAGCACAGACGAATCGCTTCAACTTCTTGCAGAAAGTTTTCCAGACATCCGAGTCCTTGCCTTTGACCGCAACTATGGATTTGCAGAAGGATACAACAAAGCCATAGCTCAAATTGAATGTAATTATTGTTTGCTTCTCAATAGCGATGTCCGCGTAGAAAAAGGATGGTTAAAACCCATGCTTGATTATATGGACAACCATCCTGAAGCAGCAGCATGTCAGCCCAAAATAAGATGCGAGTGGTCACCTGACATGTTAGAATATGCTGGAGCGTGTGGTGGCTATATTGGTCGATTGGGATTCCCTTTTTGCCGGGGACGTATCCTTGGTACTGTAGAGCACGACAATGGGCAATACGACAATATTGCCACCCTAGCTTGGGCCACAGGAGCAGCCCTATTCATCCGTCGGGAAATTTATTTAGAAGTCGGCGGATTGGACGCTCGTTTTTTTGCACATCAAGAAGAAATTGATCTCTGTTGGCGTCTCAGAAGCCGTGGATATAATATCGTATGCATTCCGGAGAGTATTGTCTACCATGTTGGCGGTGGCACCTTACCGAAAGAAAGTCCACGCAAAGCATACCTTAACTTTCGAAACAACCTGCTTCTTCTCTACAAAAACTTGCCTGAGAAAAAATTCCGAACAGTTATGTTTTGGCGTCGACTACTCGACATGGCTGCAGCACTTCACTTCTTGGCAGGCGGCCATTGGGCTGCTTGCCATGCAGTTATTCAAGCCCACATCGACTTCCGACGTATTCACAAAGACTTCCAAACAGACCGAGATTCCAATTTGGCAGCAACTATCGTTCCACCCGAGCAAATACTTAGCCCTATAAACCTACTCTGGCAATATTATGCAAAACGCCGCCACACATTCAACCAACTACCACTTAAAGAAAATAACACCCATACGCATCATAACTAAAAGATGAAAAAAAGTTTTCTTCTCTTTTTCCTGCTTTGTGCAAGCGCTGCACCAGCCCAACAAACGTGGACACTACAAGACTGCATTGACTATGCGCTGAAGCACAACATACAAGTACAAAAAAATCGTATAAATGAGGAGCGTGGCGAAGTCAGCTTATGGCAAGACAAAGGTACACTTCTTCCCAGTCTTAGTTTCAACACAAACCAAGGGGTTGGCTATCGTCCATTCACGGAAGTCATCAGTATCGTCCAAGGCGACCAAGTAACTAGCACACGCAGCAATGTTACATATCAAGGCACATACGGTTTAAATGCTAATATCACACTTTGGAATGGTGGCATCAACCACAAAAATATCAAAGCACAAGAACTACAAAATCGCATAACAGCCCTTACCACGGAACAAAGCGAGCTTACCATCCAAGAACAAATTGCCCAATTCTATGTGCAGATAATGTACACAAGAGAAGCGGAGAAGGTTAACGAGCAATTACTTACTACCGCACAAAGCCAATACAATAGAGGGGTTGAAATGATGGCACAAGGGCAAATGGCAAAAGCCGATGTTGTTCAACTCGAAGCACAACTGAATAGTGCAAAATACTCTGTTGTTAACACCAAAACACAACTTGCCAATTACAAGCGTCAACTCAAGGCCCTGCTGGAGCTTGACCTCAACACTCCTTTTGACATAACAGGCAATATCCCTACCGACGAACAAGTTCTCTCTCTCGTCCCAAGTGCACAAGAAGCCTATTCTAAAGCACTTGAGATGCGGCCTGAAATCAAAAGTGCCGAGCTAAGCATTGAAGCGGCCAATATGCAGCTTGATATTGCGAAGCGTGGATTCCTTCCTACCATTGGCGCCAGCGCAAGTCTCGGAAGCAATCATTCTACAGGTAGCAAAAATGGATGGGGAGAACAGATGAAGACCAACCTAAACATGAGTGCCGGCATAAACTTTAGCGTGCCTATCTTTGACAATCGACGCAACATGACGAACGTCAAAAATGCAAAATTGCAACAAGTTACTTCAAAACTTGATTTACAAGATAAGAAGAACACACTATCCAACACTATTGAACAGTATTGGCTCAACGCAAACAATGGACAACAGAACTACATTGCTGCAAAAAGTCGTGCGAAAAGCCAAAAAGCAAGTTATGAGTTATTAAACGAGCAATTCCAAAACGGATTAAAAAATACCGTCGATGTATTGCAAGGACGCGATAACGTCATCAGTGCAGAACAAGATATGCTACAAAGCAAGTACATGGCACTGTTATACATACAACTACTTAAATTCTATACTGGAGAAAAGTTAGAGTTGTAAATTTTCCGAATACACTATATAACATTTCATATAAGATGAAACATCAAACAATCATCAAAGCTACCATGCTGACAGTAGTACTAGCCATTGCTAGCAGCTGCGAAAAAGGAATAGAATTTACTTATATTGAAGAGGAGGCAATAGTACAAGACGTTACAACAAGCGTGACAGCAACGGGCACAATTGAACCTGTCACAAGTGTTGATGTCGGTACACAGGTTAGTGGTATCGTCAGCAAACTCTACGTTGATTATAATAGTGTCGTTAAAGCAGGAGATGTTATTGCCGAATTAGATCGGACCAATCTAATAAGCGAATTGAGCAGTGCGCAAGCCAATCTAAAAAGCGCACAAAGCGACCTTAACTACCAAAAGACTAATTACGAACGGTATCAAATTCTGTATGACAAGGGGTTGATTTCTGCAAATGACTACGAACAGGCCCGCCTCTCATATATTAAAGCGCAGCAGACCGTAACACATCATAAAGAAAGCGTTAAAAAAGCTCAAACCAATCTTGGGTATGCCACAATTACAAGCCCCATAGATGGCATTGTCCTAAAGAAAGAGGTAGAAGAAGGACAAACAGTTGCATCAAGTTTCAATACCCCTACTCTTTTTACAATCGCACGTGATTTAACCGATATGCGTGTAATTGCAGATGTTGACGAAGCAGACATAGGAGAAGTAAAGGAAGGACAACGTGTCAAATTCACTGTTGACGCATTCCCCAACGACACATTCCTTGGAGCCGTCACCCAAGTTCGCCAGCAAGCAACAACAGAGAGCAATGTCGTAACTTATGAGGTTGTCATCAGCGCTCCAAATCAAGACCTCAAGTTAAAGCCTGGCCTTACAGCCAATGTTGTAATCTATACTCTTGAAGTACCCAACGTGCTTGCCATCCCGAGTAAAGCTCTTCGTTTCAAGCCAAGCGAAGCGATGCTCAATAAAGGAGAAACAATCATAGATACCGATAGCCCTATTAAAGTTTGGACAAAAGAAGGTTCAAATCTTAAAGCCATAGCAATACAGACGGGCGTTACTAATGGCACATTGACACAAGTAACGAATGGGTTACAAGCAGGAGCAAAAATTATCACTGATGTACAGAGCAATATCAGCGAAATGATGGACACTCAACAACAAAATAGCAACCCCTTCATGCCCAAGCCTCGGAACAGAAACCAAAACAAAGACAAAAAGAAGTAATGGAAAAGAAGGACAGGAAGGTAGTCATCGAGCTGCAGGACGTTCGTCGAGAATTCCATGTCGGCAGTGAAGTGGTGAAGGCTCTTCGAGGTGTTAGCTTTAAAATACACGAAGGCGAGTTCGTCACCATCATGGGCACGTCTGGTTCCGGCAAAAGTACATTGCTAAACCAATTAGGTTGTTTGGATACGCCCACCAGTGGCGAATACATTTTGGACGGCGTGCCTGTTCGTAAAATGCGTCGCAGCGAAAGAGCAATTCTTCGTAATCGGAAAATTGGGTTTATTTTTCAGAATTATAATCTACTTGCTAAAACAACTGCAGTAGAAAACGTAGAATTGCCTCTTATGTATAACAAAACATACAACTCTCACCAACGCAGAGAAGCTGCCGTCAAAGCATTACAAGCTGTAGGGCTTGGAGACCGCCTTGAACATAAAAGCAACCAGATGTCTGGTGGACAAATGCAACGTGTGGCCATCGCACGAGCCTTGGTAAACAATCCCGCTGTCATTCTTGCCGACGAAGCAACAGGAAATCTCGACACACGAACCTCATTTGAGATATTATGCCTTTTCCAAGAATTACACCGTCAAGGCCGTACCATTATCTTCGTTACCCACAACCCCGAAATAGCACAATACAGCAGCAGAAACATTATGTTGCGCGACGGGAAGATACGTGAGGACGCAATAAACACGAATATCCTTTCCGCAGCAGAAGCATTGGCCGCATTGCCTAAGACAAACGACGATTAATTATGAGCATCACTAATCTACTTAAAGTTGCAATAACAGCGATATTGAGTAACAAGTTTCGCTCCTTCTTGAGCATGCTTGGCATTATCATCGGTGTTGCTGCTGTTATTATCATGATGGCCATTGGACAAGGTTCTAAACAAAGCATACGAGCCGACCTGAGTAAAATGGGCACGAATCTGCTCACCATACGACCAGGAGGTGAAATGCGAGGCGGTGTTCGTCTGGATCCTTCGGCAATGCAAACTCTCAAAATCGAAGACTACGAAAGCATCCTTAGCGATGCCAAACTTATTACGCACGTCAGCCCAGAAGTGACAAGTAGCGGACAAGTCATCTATGGGTCTAAGAATACCAATAGTACAATGTACGGAGAAAGTCCCGACTACATGACTATCAAACTCTGGGACATCAAGAGCGGGGACTGCTTTACAGAAGAGGATGTCATAAAGAGTGCGAAGGTTTGCATTGTCGGCACCACGATTGTCAAGGAGCTGTTCGGCAGCGAGGATGCCGATTGTGTTGGTAAAATCATTCGTTTCAAAAGCATTCCTTTCCGTATTGTAGGTGTTCTCAAATCAAAAGGCTTCAACAATTGGGGCATGGACCAAGATAATGTAATGATTGCCCCATACACTACCGTGATGAAGCGTATTGCTGCGCAAACCTATTTCAGCAGTATTGTTGTCAGCGCTTTGGCCGAAGAATTGAGCGACGAAGCCATTGAAGAAGTGACGCAAATACTGCGCCGCAATCACAAATTGAAGGAAGACGCGGAGAATGACTTCACGATTCGTTCGCAGGCAGAATGGATGGAAACGATGTCGTCAACGATGGATACAATTACCATTATTCTTGTTGTTGCAGCTGCATTTTCATTGCTTGTGGCTGGCATTGGCATCATGAACATTATGCTGGTAAGTGTTACGGAACGAACCAAAGAGATTGGCTTGCGCATGAGTGTTGGTGCAAGAGGCATAGACATCATGAGCCAATTTCTAATTGAAAGCATAATGATATCGCTAACGGGAGCCTTACTTGGCGTAGCATTAGGTTATGGTGGCAGTTGGCTGGCAAGCAATCTTTTCATGTTGCCAAGCAGCGTGCCCTTCTGGAGTGTGGGTTTGAGTTTCTGCATCTGTGCTTTTATCGGAATATTCTTCGGATATGTTCCTGCACGAAAGGCTGCACTCATGGACCCCATCGAAGCAATAAGATACGAATAAAACTATATAATTATGAAAAAGAACATTCTATTTGCAGCACTTCTTTGTTTGCCACTTCTCCTAATGGCACACAAGGACGACAAGAACCCCAAGTATCTGCTTGGAGCTGTACCTGAAGTGGATGGTGTCGTAACCTTCCAAAAGAACTTCAGCGTTACTGACAAGAACGAGCAACAGATCTATGATGTCATGCTCGCATACATCAAAAACTCCCTTATCGGCAACGCCATCCAGTTCCCTCAATCCGAGTACACACGCATCACTTCCGAGGAAAAGGAGAACGGCACCATCGTGGCTCGCGTTGACGAGTACATGACCTTCCACAAGATGTTCCTCAGTCTGGATCGCACTCGCTTTCGCTATATGCTGTCTGCCAGCGTAAAGGGACAGAAGGTTAGCCTTGTTCTGACACAAATCTCTTATTACTATAACGAAGACATGGACGGCAAGAACGGCGTACACTACAGAGCTGAAGAGTGGATTACGGACAAAGCAGCCGTCAACAAGAAGGGCACAAAGCTCTATCCCCGCAGCGGCAAGTTCCGTCGTTTAACTGTGGACCGCGTACAGAATATCTTCGAAGGCTTCATGGACGCTCTCTCTACAATGGAGGTTGAAGAACAGGCCATCACGAAGAAAAGAAAAGGTATTGTAGAGGAATAAGAGCATTTCCCCTCAAGTGAGATGTTGTTTTATTGAGTTGCTTCTAATTCAATGACATCATAAAAGTAAAGGACTTGAGGGAAAAGACATGCACATACTATTAACATCAAGCAATAAACTATGAAAACAAAACTGATTCTCCTTGCCCTTGCTTTAGGCTGTATTGCCGGCACGGCTGATGCGAAGAAGAAAAAAACCAGTGGCAACCCCATTTTCCCCGGTTGGTATGCCGACCCCGAGGGTGCGGTTCTCGACGGTAAGTATTGGATTTTCCCCACCTATAGTGCACCTTATGACCAACAGATTCACTTTGACGCATTCTCCAGCAAAGACCTTGTGAACTGGACGAAGCACGAGAATGTCATCACCAAGGCAGACATTCCTTGGCTGAAACGTGCTCTTTGGGCTCCTTCCATTATCGAGGCTAACAACAAGTTCTACCTTTTCTTTGGCGGAAACGATGTGCACGAAGGCGAGATTGGCGGTATCGGTGTTGCTGTAAGCGACAAGCCCGAAGGCCCCTACAAAGACGCTCTCGGCAAGCCGCTCATCAATGAAATCGTAAACGGAGCACAGCCAATCGACCAGTTTGTCTTCCGTGATGACGACGGTCAGCACTACATGTTTTATGGCGGATGGAGACATTGCAACGTCTGCAAACTGAGTCCCGACCTCCTTTCCATCGTTCCTTGGGAAGACGGCCAGAAGTTCCACGAGATAACACCTTGCGAAGAATATGTGGAAGGTCCCTTCATGCTGAAGAGAAACGGCAAGTATTACTTCATGTGGAGCCAGGGTGGTTGGACCGGCCCCGACTACTGTGTGGCATACGGCATCAGCGATTCTCCTCTGGGCCCCTTTGAACTCAAGGGCAAAATCCTGCAGAGAGACGAGAGCATCGCTCGCGGAGCCGGCCATCACAGCGTAATCCAGGTGCCCGGCAAGGATGAGTACTACATCGTCTACCACCGTCGTCCCCTCAACGAAACCGATGGAAACCACCGCGTTACCTGCATCGACAAACTCATCTTCAACGAAGACGGAACCATCGCTCCCGTGAAGATGACCTTCGAAGGCGTCGGCAAAAGCAAAATCAAGAAATAACAACCCCAAAACATCAGCATACCTATTTGCCCGAAAAGGTTAACCTAATTGGGCAAATAGGTTAACCCTTATGGCAAGAATGGTTAACCTAATTCAACAGAAAGGTTAACCTTTTTTTGAAGCACCACACTCCCCTCTCAAAACAATGACTCGCAAACAGTTATATCGCGAAGTAGCAACATACTTCCGCCAGGCAATGCCGGATGCAAAAACAGAACTGCACTACGGCAATCCATTCCAACTGCTCGTAGCCGTCATCCTCAGCGCACAGTGTACCGACAAACGCATCAACCAGGTCACTCCCAAACTCTTCGAAGACTATCCCAACGCCGAAGCAATGGCTCTGGCCACACCAGAAGTCATCTACGAATACATCCGTACTGTCTCCTACCCTAACAACAAAGCCAAACACCTCGTAGAAATGGCACAAATGCTGTGGGAAAAACACGGCGGAGAAGTACCGCAAGACCTGAAGCAACTGACCGCACTGCCCGGCGTCGGACGCAAAACAGCCAACGTCATACTGAGTGTTGTCTGGGGCGAAGCAAGGATGGCAGTCGATACCCATGTCTTTCGCGTAAGCCACAGACTGGGACTCGTACCAAAATCCTCTACCACACCATTATCCGTAGAACAAACACTCACCAAACATTTCACCGAAGAAGAAATCCCCAATGCACACCATTGGCTCATTCTCCACGGCCGATACACCTGCACCGCCCTTCGACCCAAGTGCGACAAATGCGGACTCCGCCACCTCTGCAAAGCCCATAACACACCATTGCACAAACAAACCACCATCCCCCACACAAGCGAATCAAAAAAGTAAGCCCGTAAAACTTGCACATTTCATAGAAATGTCGTACCTTTGTGGCGGAATCCCCTAAGAAGATAACAAAACAACAAACAACAATATAACACATTACATTTATGACTTTCAATGAGTATAACTTTGCCGGCAAAAAGGCAATCGTGCGCGTTGACTTCAACGTACCCCTGAACGAGAATGGTGAAATTACCGACGACACCCGCATCCGTGGCGCACTTCCCACACTGAAGAAGATTATCGCCGACGGTGGCGCAGCAATCATCATGAGCCACATGGGCAAACCCAAAGGCAAGGTAAACCCCAAATTCTCACTCGGCCAGATTCGCGCTGCCGTAGAAGAAGCACTCGGCTGCCCCGTAGCCTTTGCACCCGACTGCGCTAAAGCTCAAGATGCAGCCCAAGCACTCAAGATGGGCGAAGCACTCCTTCTCGAAAACCTCCGCTACTATCCCGAAGAGGAAGGCAAGCCCGTAGGCATCGACAAAGAAGATCCCGCCTACGACGAAGCAAAGAAGGCAATGAAGGAAAGTCAAAAAGAATTCGCAAAAACACTGGCAGCCTATGCCGACTGCTACGTAATGGATGCCTTCGGCACAGCACACCGCAAGCACGCCTCTACAGCAGTCATCGCAGACTACTTCGACGCCGACAACAAGATGCTCGGCCTGCTTATGGAGAAAGAAGTAACCGCTGTCGACAACGTACTCTCTAACATCAAGCGCCCCTTCGTAGCAATCATGGGCGGTTCTAAAGTAAGCACCAAGATTGGCATCATCGAAAACCTGCTGAGCAAGGTAGACAAACTCATCCTCTGTGGTGGCATGACATACACATTCTCCAAGGCTCATGGCGGCGAAATCGGCGCATCTATCGTAGAACTCGACAAGCTGGACGTTGCTCTCGAAGTAGAAAAGAAAGCCAAAGAAAATGGCGTAGAACTCGTTTTGGGCGTAGACAGCGTATGCTGCACCGGCTATGACTTCGGCAACTTCTGCGTAAAGCCAGGCGAGCAAGTGAAGGTATTCCCCTCAAACGCCATCGAAGAAGGTTGGGACGGATTGGACGCAGGTCCAGAAAGCCGTGTGAAGTTCGCCAACGCCATCAAGGGCGCAAAGACAATCCTCTGGAATGGTCCTGCCGGATGCTTCGAGTGCGACGACTTCACAGCAGGCAGCAAAGCCGTTGGCGAAGCTATTGCACAGGCAACAGCAGAAGGCGCATTCTCACTCATCGGTGGCGGTGACAGCGTAGCATGCTGCACCAAGTTCGGCCTGACCGACAAGGTTAGCTACATCAGCACTGGTGGTGGCGCACTGCTTGAAGCAATCGAAGGCAAAGTACTTCCCGGTGTTGCAGCCATCAAAGGTTAAGCCATCGACCACTTTTTTTGAACATTGAAACAAACACTACTGGCAATAATAGCCACTATCATGCTGGCCTCCTGCTCCGAGCGACAGGAGGCCATGCAATTTAAGGCTGACAGTTTAAGTATCGATACTACGGTATTGCGCATCGCTGTCATGCCCACCATGAATTGTTTGCCTGTATATTATGCCGAACAAAGCGGGCTTGCGAACAAACTTGGCATGAAGATACAGTTGCTTCGCTTCCAGGCCCAAATGGATATTGACACGGCTATCCAACGCGGACACACAGACATTGCCTTTACCGACCTTATCCGCTGCACAAGATTAGCACAAGCAAAAACACCTGTCAAACCGATTGCTTCTTGCAACGAACCGCTATCACTCATCTCACTCAAAACGAAACGGGTGAAGAAAATCAACCAGATGAAGCAACAAATGATAGCAATAAGCCGCCTTTCTGCAACAGATTATTGGTGTGACCGCCTGCTGAACGAAGCCAACACGAGCCATGATGATATATATCGTCCACAAGTTAATGATGTTTGTTTGCGTGCCGAGATGCTTCGACAGGGACTTGTCGATGCTGCAATGATGAGCGAACCTTTTGCAACTTGGATGACAAGATTGGGGCACAAACGCCTTTTCTCTTCGGAGGGGAAACGACCTTGGCTCTATGTTTGGGCTAATGTTTCTGCCACACAGGCACAAGAAGAAACCTTCCTGAGCATGCTGGATTCGGCTATAATCTACATGGAGAGAGATGCTGAGAACGTTATAGTGCGCAACATTCTTAAGCAAGATTATCAATTGCCGCCTGCCTTTGCCGACACTCTTGAACTTAAACCCGTCAAAAGTCCTTCTGCAATTCACCCAGAAGACATGAAGGATGCTGAAATCTGGCTTAACAAAAGGAAGGCTAAGAAATAAGCCATTTCGACAACGGGGGATTACTTTTCCTTTTTCTCGATTCTTCATTTTACAGACGATTGTATATGATTGATGCCAAAACTCTTCGTCTCATTACTCAAAATGGGTTGCAAGCTTTTGCACAAGGGCGCATTTTGGACGGCATTGCCGCATTGAAATCGCTTTTGCCTTATTGTACTAACGAGGCTGTTATCTGTGCTGACGCCGAGAGTTTGGAAAAGAATTATCACTACATGCTTTCTTTTCTGCGTGGCGGTGGGGATGATGAAAAGCGCAACGAGGTACAGACAAAAATTCAGCGAAGTGGCATTTCTCTTATTGAACAAACAGGCAGGAAGATTCGCCTGCATCTGAATGACGATCGATATTCTGAGGCTTTCAATCGTTTGCAAAGCACCTATAGCGAGCCGATGTCTGTTCTTTTCGAGAAATGGGACAGCCTGCTCACGCCAGAAGAGAGAAGCGACATTCAGGATGACCTCTTTGATTTGCTTTGGACATCAGGGTTTTGGACGCCACAGGATTTGGCCTTTTGGTATGGCTTCATAACAGAACAGCACGACATGGTGCAACAGCATTTGACCGGGGCCCTTTTTCTTTCCATTTGGGAACATTATGATGGGGAGAAGATGCAGCTCCTGTGCCTTATGGCAGAAAGCGAATGTCGACGCACCCATATTACGGCTATTGCCTACCTGCTATTGCTTCGCCTACGGCATAAAGAGGTGACAGCACTGATGCCGACACTCCCGGAATGTTGTCTCTCGCGGAAGAAACGACTTGTTGCTGACACATGTTATGAGATGTTGCTTATGCTTCTGTCTGAGAAGGACATGAAGCAGGAGTTGGAAGAGGCAGAGAGGCTCTCGCAAGAACTCTTTTCGTCTAAAAATTCACTCAACGCATCCAACATCAAGGCTATTGTGATGCTGAAAGCCCGCTACATGCAAAACCGCCTCCAGCGAGGGCTCGACCCCAATTTGGCAAAGGCTCCCTTGCTACACAGCTGTGAATACCTGCGCCGCATAGCCCACTGGTTCTTGCCTTTCGACAAGAATCATCCACTCTTCCAGTCGGTTATGATTGACGAGAAGGGCAACGAAAAGCAGAAACTTTCCACACTTGTTGACTTTATTCTGGATTGCGATGTCGACAAGCTGGCCATGCTCTATCTTGTTGCCAACGACAAGGATTTCTCGAAAGCGGCCTTGCAATTAGACAAGCAGGAGTTGCCCGATTTGGAGAATGCCGCTGTTCCGGAGTATTCACTGCGTTTTGTCATACAAGACCTCTTTCGCTTTTTTGTACATTCGCCCTTGAGTTCACAACTCATCAACCCTTTCCGCGAAAAACTAACGCTGTTCGATTTCCCCGAACTTGCCCGTCTCATTCCTGCCAACGAAAGCATCGCTTGTTGCGAATTGCTACTGGAATTGGAGCAACCGAGGCAAGCGATTGCCGTGCTGAACAGTGTCATCGAACGCGAAGGGGCCTCTGCATCCATTTTACTATTAAAGGGTCAGGCACTGCTCAAGACCAAGCAAATAGCAGACGCCATCAGTTGTACTCGCAGTGCCGAACTCCTCGAACCGGAAAATACCGATGTTCTTGGATTCCTCGCTCAATGCTACGGGTTGCAGAGTCGCCACGAAGAAGTGCTGGAATACTTGCAGAAACTTGCAGAACTCATGCCCGAAGACAAGAGAGCTTCGAACATAAAGACTTTCGCACTGAAAACAAAATCGACAGCTCGACGCCTCGTGAAAATCTCTCGGAGATCGCAGGAACTCAAACAGCAAGTGAAATAGCCGGGCCAGAGGAGTATCATCCCGTTCAGAATTGGGGAGTCAGCCTTCCTGTGGGAGATGACAGTGGAATGGTGTGGGTGGAGCCGCATGTCAGGGAAGGAAAGCACGTGAGGGGATATTGGCGGAGAAAACCAC
>JAEIGA010003391.1_pt1 | contig 25001 bp, 26 predicted proteins | sample 9270691 | NCBI WGS metagenome assembly JAEIGA01 (sample SAMN17057246, study PRJNA624740) | gut metagenome | biome: biome; isolation source: fecal sample | host: Bos grunniens | place: China: Xizang | collected 2019
GATAGAGTCCTTTACGGGCATGATGATATGTAGTCTATTGTCTTGCATGTATGTATACCCTTCGTATACCTTTGGTATAGTTTTGTTAATATGCTGTGATTAAACCTGTCTTAGCTATTCTCAGATATCCGCCAAACGAATTGCCGTATTGTGTGCCGATGTCACCTGCGATTGCTAATGAGAATTCTAATCCCCATGCTTTTTCAAATCGTCTGCTTACTTCAAGCATAAATGATGTATTGTTGCTATACATATCTAAATTATGGACCGGTTTATTGTACACTCCGTAATTATCAACATAAGAGGCCATTGCACGGTACTGATAGCCATAGATGTCTCCTCTAATTCCAACAAAATGTGCACGTACACGACTATTATTCACTTGGATGTATGGGTTGCCGATAATCGCTCCAAAATAAGTCCAACCAGCAGGATAAGCGGAATTATGGTAGTAGGAATCACGTCCAGCAAATACCAATCCATCTTTGTCGTGAATGGGGCCTGACTGACTAGTCGTATTCAGGAACTCATAGGTTATTTCGTTCAGGAAAGGCCACTTGTTTTGCAGGATATTCAATCCCCATAATCCGTCTGCAGCATTCATACCAAAGCCGATAAATGCAGCACTCATGTCCTCAAACAAGGATTGCCAATAAGCTCGCACTTGCCAACCTTTCTGCTTGTATGCTAGCGCAATTTCTTGAAAACCAATATGATTGCCTTGTGCGTTGAGTTGGTCGCTCTGGCTGATACCACCCGATCGGAAGAGGAAAACATTCCAGAAGTCTGCAAAGCGGTTGCCATAATCGATAGTTGGCCCCCCAGAGAGTGGTGGGTTCTTATAGCCTCCCCATTGTGCAGCATGATGCATCTCATATGCTAGTGTCACAGGCAGGTGACCACCCAAGCGAAGACCAATGAATTTATGATGCAGTTTTACATTGTCCACAAAAATATTGTTTTCGGTCACGTATGTATCCTGTTCCCATAACCATCCATGTATTAATCCACCTTTGATCTCTAGATAGCCAAACAGTCCAGGGAAAGGTATATACTCATCAACACCTATGGTGATGCGTGGAATAGAATGTGCATTGCCCGAGAAGAGTAATCCGCCCATGCTAAGTTGTCTAGACTGTGACCCATGTATAATGGGTTTAATGCCTGCTGTCAAGTCCAAAATATACAATCGTGTATGGGCATATAGTTGCTCGAAATAGCCTGTGATCATCGTGGTTGGATAGATGATGTTATCACCGCTATTTCGCTTGGGATCGGTGTTGGTTTGTCCCGTCAATTGTACACCAAAATCATAATCCCACCAGCGGGTAGGGCAGGTAGGATTTTTGATAATCGCTCCACTAAAATTGCTGCTATAGGGTGTTTGAGCGATATTACCATGCTGGTTAGCACGCAGTAAGAAGGGGGATCTGTTGCCAGAGGATACCAGTGCAGATACATAGGCATGATATTGAATGGTATCGGCAAATGCGGTGGTATCATTGATGGTCAAAGGCCACCAATTCCACTGCTGTGCAAACAAGCAGCTTGTCCATATGCACAGCCATAGAGCTATTGTATACTTACTCTTCAAAACGATACCATTTATCTTGGATTATACCCTCTTTGTTTTCACCTAAACCGATGAATAGCTGTTCGTTGATATAGGCTATAACCATGTTTTCTGCCTCATATGGCATGCTGCCAACATACTCCCATTGATCATGTTGAGGGCTGTAACGTTGGATACTATTGTAGAAAAACCCCGTAGTGAGCGTATCGCCATAATGGCGTCCTCCTGCTAGATATACATAGTCTGGTGTTGCACAACAAGCCGCAGCATTGCGTCCCGCACCTAAGATCTTTTGGCGTGGAACGAACTTATGTTCTTGGGGTAGCCATTCTGCCCAGAAACGCAGACTGCCGTGATTAAAACCCGTTCCTACGAAATGTCGCTCTTGGCATGTAGCTCCCACTATATCCATTGCTCGGGGCACATTGGATGAAGCCGAAACACTAAGTTTCTCCCATGTGTTTTTCTCTATATCATATCGATACACATCCTGTGTAAATTCGCGATTGAAGCCATAGGTGGCATAGATGGCATCTTCGGTGGAAAAAAGGCAATTCTTGACTGTGGTATTGGCGGGAAAATCAGCTAGACGTTTCCATTTAAGTGTCTTAAAATTGTATTGCCAAAAATCACAGAGATAACTACTATCACGTTGTACTTTGCCATCAAAGCCAAGTCCCAGGTATGCGCAATCGCCTACTACGCAGGCACTTGCAGATACGCGCGCTTTTAGGGGAACATGGGTTGGAACTTTTCTCCACGTGTCTGTGGTAGTACTGTATGCCCACAAATCGTTGTGATTGGTGCTGAAACTGTCCCGTCCCCCAAATAGATAGATATTATCTTCGTACACAAAGCATACCCCCGCAGCTGTAGGTTGAGGCATAGCAGTACGTTCTACCAAACGAACAGCCTCTAAATTCACATCTTTTTGACATGAACTACTCAACAGTAGAATCAACAATATGTGTAGCCACTTATTCTTCAACGCGATTCTTCTTTTTCAACTCAAAGTCGCGACCGAGATAGTTCTTTCTAACAATAGGGTTCGCTGCTAACTCTTCGGGTGTACCGTGGAATAGAATTTTTCCCTCGAAGAGCAAGTAAGCGCGGTCGGTAATCATGAGTGTCTCATCCACATTGTGATCTGTAATGAGAATGCCGATATTTTTATCTTTCAATTTCCATACTACATCCTGAATCTCTTGCACGGCGATAGGGTCTACGCCGGCAAATGGTTCGTCGAGCATCACAAACTTGGGCTCAATAGCCAGACAGCGTGCAATCTCAGTACGGCGACGCTCGCCACCAGACAAACGGTCGCCAATATTCGTGCGTACATGACCTAGGTTAAACTCCTTGATGAGTTGTTCGAGTTTCTCCTCTTGGTATTCTTTGGTAAAGGTAGTCATTTCCAAAACGGAGCGAATATTATCCTCCACCGTCATCTTGCGAAAGACGCTGGCTTCCTGAGGCAGATAACCAATACCCAACTTCGCACGACGATACATAGGCATATTGGAAATATCCAAATCATTCAAAAATATCTTTCCGCTATTGGGCAATACCAAGCCTGTGGTCATATAGAAAGTCGTCGTCTTGCCTGCACCATTTGGGCCTAACAAACCTACGATTTCTCCTTGCTCCAGGTAGATACTCACATCATCCACCACCGTACGCTTGCCGTACTTTTTATACAAATGCTCTGTTCGTAATTTATCCATGCCTATAAACTGTGGGCAACTTAGTTGCCGTCCTATAAACTTTAAACTTCAACCTCCAAACTTACTGGACAATGATCCGAATGTACTACATGAGCTAATATCTTAGCATCGATTACACGCTCACGCATAGGTTCACTCACCCAATGGTAGTCAATACGCCATCCTACATTTCTAGCTCTTGCGCCAGCACGATAACTCCACCAGCTATATCTCTCACCATTCTGATCAAACATACGGAAGGTATCTACCATACCACACGCTTCCCATCTATCCAACCATGCACGTTCTTCGGGCAAAAAACCGCTCACGCCCACCTGCCTCTCAGGATGATTAATATCTATTCGCTTGTGTGCAATATTATAGTCACCACAAACTACGATATTTGGACGTTCCTTACGCAATTCGTTGATCCAGATGAGAAAGTCCTCTAGGAACTCCATTTTGTATTCATATTTTGGGCCCTCTGATTCGCCTGAAGGAATATACACGCATACCACCGTAACATCGCCATAATCCGCACGAATCACACGCCCCTGACAATCGTATTTATGGTTGCCCATTCCGATAACAACACGATCGGGCTGAATACGTGTGAAGATTGCCACACCAGAATAGCCTTTCTTCTCCGCAGGATGTATATAGCTTTGATAACCAAGCTCTTGCATAGTCATCACATCAATCTGCTCGGGTTGTGCCTTACTCTCCTGAATGCAAAACACATCGGGTTGCTCTTCCGCCAACCAATCAAATAGCCCTTTGCTAATGGCACTACGGATACCATTGAGATTATAAGAAATTATTTTCATTATCTTACAATAATTTTTTGTGTTCCTTCTTTTCTTCTTACAATATATGTACCTTCAGGCAAAGTCTCCATATCTTTAGTGGATACGCGTTGACCTAAGATATTGTAGATATCCATTATTTCACCACGGACCACTAACTCTTCCAGCATCGTTGGAATAGTATCATCATCTACTGGGGGAATAGAATCTGCTACGCCACCTCTGTACTTAAAATAGATCACACCATCTGTCTCCGTGATTTCTTCTATCGCATGGTCCTCAATTTTAGTATAGGCCGTTGCACCTGCAGGGAAGAGATCCTTTGCCTTACCATCATAGCCATTTTGAGTAGAAGTTGGCGTTTTACCATCTGCCTCGATCAAGTCCACACCCATAGTCTTGGCCGTATTATTGACAGCATTTTGGAACCATTTGTTGTAAGAATATTGCACATATGTCAGCATCATTCCGTGTCCTGGCAAATACGTATCCCAACCCTCTTGTTGGCGATTTTCCAGCAGATAGAATTTCGTTGGATTAGGATCATTGCCAACCAAGTTATGTTGATCTGTTGTTGAGATGAGCAACGCCTCTTGTTTGCTATTCAGCTCCTCCAAGACTACATTCTCAGGCTCTGTAATCAATCTGGGTGTCAGCCATCCCATAAAGAATCGTTCGTAAGCCGAGTACATAGGTGGTGTATTGCCTTCGTTGCTGTAAGGTCCATAATCCAAGATAGACCACATACCGATTGTTTTCTGACCATGGGTTTGTTCTGTATCATACAAGTCAGGCAGTCCTAACACATGGCTAAACTCATGGCAGAACGTTCCGATACCAGTATGGTGCTTTGTATAGTAATCCATCTCGTTGCCACAAGCATACAAATCTATTATTTTACCATCCAACTGACATCTTCTTCCCGCAGCAGTATAGAGATACCATGCATGTGGCCAAACAGTATTATCGCCACCGCCATCAGCTTCGCCATAACCTGCATAAATCACATATACAAAATCTACGAAGCCATCGTTATTATTGTCATACAAACTATAATCAACACTGTCATCCACCAACTCGCATGCCTCTTTTATCATCACTTCTGGATATTTATCGCCACCATAGGTGTTGTTACCACCATAGTACGCCATATTCCTGCTCACTGTCACAGGTCCCACCACATCCAATTGTAGATTATACTGACCAAATGAAGCATCCTCAAAATACTGACGAGCCGAACCTTGCGAAGTCACATAGTACGTCTTTCCACGATAGGTATATGAATAATCACGTGTATAGTTCTTGCCTATCAACATACTATCTAATTCAGCCTTGCTAGTTTCGAATGCAACATCAGTAAAATTAACCAATATCACCAATCCGCGTGGCGCAATATTCAGGGGGGTAGCTCTGTATTCAACACGCTTAGGAGAAGCCATGCGTTTTGCTTGAATCTCGGCTGCATTCAACGCTTCTGTCTTGCGATAAAAACCATCCTCATCCATACGAAGCCATTCTCCTTTTTCATTGGTCTTCCAATGAAAATGCTCATCACCATGCTGATATACAGTAATCTGGCTGCCATCAGGCTGGGTCACTACCAGCCCGGTTCTACGTGCAGGCACTGCCCATACCACACTAACCATCGCACATACTAGTGCCAAAAAGCTTATTCTTTTCATATAATCCTTGCCTTTATACTTTAAACTATAAACTATAATCGCTTTCGCGATTTCTTTACTTTTCTACAAGTGGCTACTACTTTCCCATTTTTATTTTGTTTCGCATAACAAATATAACCCTTTTTATTTTCTTTCACCAGCGTATTACCATCCTCTAGAGTCATCCAATGCTTTCGTTCATCACCATGCAATCGCACATATACGGTATCTCCATTAGGTTGGATACGCTCAATCACACCAGAATATGCAGGAATTCGTGCAGGCTTCTGCCCCATCGCCCATTGTCCATTGCCAATAGTCAACATCCCACAACCTATAGCCAATATCAACAATATCCTTCTCATAGATCTAACCTTATACTCTAAATTATAGCTAGGAGGGCTCCGCTAAACTCAGCGTGCAGCGCTCTTCACTTTTTTGAATAGTTCACTTGCAAACACAAAATCATTTAGAGCCTCATTGTCCGAATGAAAAATATCATGCCTACTACCCTGCCACTCCTTCACGCCATAGCACAAGAACACGATATTATCGCCGATCTCCATGATAGAGTTCATATCGTGACTATTCACTATAGTACAAATGTTGTACTCTTGCGTAATGTCTAGTATTAGCTGGTCTATTACCAGACTGGTCTTAGGGTCCAGTCCTGAATTCGGTTCGTCGCAGAACAAATATCTAGGATTTAACGCTATGGCCCTAGCGATCGCTACACGCTTCTGCATACCGCCACTTATCTCGCTAGGCATCAAGCTAAAAGCACGCTCGGGCATATTTACACGCTCCAGACAGAAACGTGCGCGTGCCACCATCTCTTCTTGGCTCATATCCGAAAACATCTCCAATGGATACATCACGTTCTCTTGTACGGTCATACTATCAAACAGCGCAGCACCTTGAAACAACATACCCACCTCTCTATGCAATAGTCGTACTTCTTTTTCAGTCATAGCTGCCAGGTTTTGCTGTTTACCACCCTTGGTATCAAACACAATTTCACCAGAATCGATTGTATGCAGACCTATCATTGATTTCATCAGCACAGTCTTTCCACTACCTGACTGACCAATAATCATATTTACTTTACCGTCCTCAAAGTCCGCAGAAACATGGTTTAACACCAAATTTCCCTCAAAACTCTTGACTATATCTTTTACTTGTATCATAATTTCTTAATACGTAATTATAACCCAAAAGGCTTTCTAAAACTTAACCCCTCTTTTTTTTGCAAAGGAAGAACTTAAGAGATGGCTTTAATTCAGCATCAAATTCGTTAATACCACATCCAATAGCAAAATCACTATACTGCTATTAACAACTGCTTTAGTACTTGCCTTACCCACTTCCAGCGCTCCACCTCTCGCATAGTAACCATAATACGACGCCATGCTCGCTATCACAAAGGCAAACACAATTGTCTTTATAAACGAATACCACACATAGAAGGGGATAAATGCATACTGAATACCCAATAGATACTCCGAGATAGGCAGCACATTGGTTATCGCACTAATGCCATAGCCACCGAGCAAACCCATAAACATGGACAACGTTACCAACAGCGGCATCATCACCATAAATGCTACGATCTTTGGCAATATCAGATAGTTCGCAGAGTTCACACCCATAATCTCCATCGCATCAATCTGCTCCGTGATACGCATTGTGCCAATCTCTGAAGCGATATTACTACCCACTTTTCCTGCAAGCAATAGACAGAGAATCGTACTAGAGAACTCCAACAAGATACAATCACGAGTCACCAGACCTGTCGAATACGCTGGTAACAAAGGATTCTCCGTATTCAATTTTGTCTGCAATGTCATAATTGCACCCATAAATACACTCACTATCAACGTGATAAGGATAGACTCCAAGCCTTGCTTCTCCATTTCTCGGCTCATTTGTCGCCAAAACATTCGCCAACGATCGGGCATACGGAATACCCGTCTCATCAGTATAAAATACTCGCCTATTTTTTCGATCCCGTTCATTGTTTCAATTTAAAATTCTTATTTCAAAATTCAACATTACACAAATAGGCGGCAAAGTTACAAAAAAATCTGCACATACGCAAGAAAATATAAAACAAAGTTTTATTTCACTCCAACACACTCCTTTGCAGCTCCGACACCATACTATACAATTGCATACCAAATCTATGCCACTAATCCACTTCATGCTCCGTCATGTACACACAAAATTACCTTTCCGTTTGCACAATTCAGAAAATTATTGTAATTTTGCAACAAATTTTCAACCCAAATCAGTCCTTTGGGTACAACGGAGTAACCGAAAAGCCACAAGTGAGTAGGAGAACAATCTAATAAATCATGATTATGACATTCAAAGAATCAATTGAGCATGTTATCTCTAATTATTTTACCACAGAAGGAAGAGCTAGTCGCTCAGAATATTGGTGGTGGTATCTTTTCACCCTTTTAGCAAGTTGTGCAGCCAGCGCTGTAGGTGTCGTGCTCGAACATCTTTTCGGTCTTTCTCTCATGGCCACTATTCTTTCTTGGGGAGTGTCTATTCTCATTTGCATACCAACTATCTGCGTACAAATCCGTCGTTATCATGATATTAACCGCAGCGGTTGGTGGATATTGTGCCCTATCATCAGTCTCATATTTCTCTTCTTTGCTGGCGACGAAGGCGAAAATGACTACGGACTTCCTGAAGGTGCAGAGAAAGTAGAATAAGGATTTACAAATAGATTATCAATTGAATATACAGATAGAACTTTGTATATACAGAATATCGCGAGGCAAATGCCCCGCGATATTCTTTTAATGCGCTTGTAGCCAATTGCTTCCCACACCACAATCGGCAATCAAAGGAACGGTGAGATGGACAACATTCTGCATTTCATTCATCACAATCTCGCGTACCTTATCCACCTCATTCTCAGGAACATTAAAATTCAGCTCATCATGCACCTGCATGATCATCTGCGCCTTCAGTCCTTCCTCTTTTAGACGGCGATCAATAGTCACCATCGCCATCTTGATAATGTCTGCTGCGGTTCCTTGAATTGGAGAATTTACCGCATTGCGTTCCGCAAACGAACGAACCGTTGCATTATGCGAAAGAATATCAGGCAAATAGCGTTTTCTACCAAACAGCGTCACCGCATATCCTTGCTGACGAGCAAGTTCTTTTTGGCGTTCAATGTAATCAATCACACCAGGGAAAGCAGCGAAATATCCATCAATAAGTGCTTTTGCCTCAGAACGTGAGCAATCCAACTGCTGTGCTAAGCCAAATGCAGAAATACCATAAATAATACCAAAATTTGCAGTTTTAGCTTGACGGCGTTGCTCTTTCGTAACGTCCTCAATAGCCACACCAAAAATCTTAGCCGCTGTTGCAGCATGAATATCCTGTCCGGAACGGAAGGCTTCTACCAAATGCGGATCTTGGGAGAAATGGGCCATCAGTCGAAGTTCTATCTGCGAATAGTCAGCAGAAAGGAACATACAAGCGTTGTCTGGAATCACCGCCTGACGAATAAGTTGTCCACGCTCGCTACGGATGGGTAGATTTTGCAAATTGGGATTAGATGACGATAGGCGGCCAGTAGCCGTAACCGTTTGATTATATGTCGTGTGTATCTTTCCTGTCTCTGGATTGATGTACGTAGGCAATGCCGTAATATAGGTAGAAATAAGTTTTTTCAATTCACGATACTCCAAGATCATACCTACCACCTCGTGCTTGCCTTTCAAACCCAATAACACCTCCTCTGAAGTAGAGTACTGTCCGGTCTTGGACTTCTTTGCCTTTGCATCTAACTTCAATTGGTCAAACAACAATTCACCCACTTGCTTAGGCGAATTGATATTAAAAGCCATACCCACTGAAGCATATATTCCTTGTTCAAGGTTTGCCAATTCCTTGCTCAATTGTTCCTCTGCTTTTTTAAGCATCTCCACATCAACACGCACACCTGCTTGCTCCATCTCCTTTAGCACCTTAGCAAGAGGTAGTTCCACTTCATTATACAAATTCCACAAAGATGAATCTGCTTTCAACTTTTCCCACTGAATAGGTAGAGCAGGGTTATATGCCACCTCCGGATTCAGCAAATAGCTCACCAAACGTCCCTCCAATGACTCGTGCTGCAGTTCCTCCTCATGCAGCATACCTTCGGCATCCCCTATGGATGATAATGGAGTGCTAACGGATTCTACATATGCAAACAGGTCCAATGTTGCTTCTTGCTGTTTTGTTTTCTTGTTTGTTTGGCGACTGCTCTTTGTCACTTGATTTTCTACAACCGCTGCAGGCGCCTGCTTAAGTAGCGAGTTAAACTCCAAGTCTCTATATAAAGGCGCCAACAATTCCCAATTACGTTCCCGATAAACAAGTGACTGTGCATCAAACGCCATCGGTACATCTGTCTTTATTGTTGCCAGGAAACGTGAAAAGCGAATGTCTTCCTCTTGTTCCTGCACCTTGCGTTGCAAGGCGCCCTTCAGTTGCTCTGTGTTTGCCAGCAGATTATCGATTGTGCCAAACTGCTTCAGCAGTGCCACAGCAGTCTTCTCACCAACGCCTTTACAACCAGGAATATTATCGCTGCTATCGCCCATCAATCCCAATAAATCAATTACTTGCGACTGATGTTCTAATCCATATTTTTCACATACCTCTGCTGGTCCCAACTTCTCAAAACCTCCCGTATGGCGCGGACGATACATCCATATATGATCCGTCACCAGTTGACCATAGTCTTTATCTGGCGTAGCCATATACACCTCAAATTTCTCTTTCTCCGCCATATGCGCTAGCGTGCCTATCACATCATCGGCCTCATAGCCAGGCACTTCCAACACGGGAATATTCATTGCCTCCAGTAGTTGTTTGATACGTGGGACAGCCCAGCGAATATCTTCAGGAGTTTCCTCGCGTTGTGCCTTGTACTGTTCATACGCTTCATGGCGAAACGTAGGCCCCTGTGGATCAAACGCCACAGCTATGTGTGTTGGTTTGATACGCTTAATCAGATCGTCTAACGTCACCACAAATCCAAAAACAGCCGAGGTATTCTCTCCACGTGAGTTCATACGAGGAGCGCGGATAAAAGCATAATACGCGCGATAAATCATCGCATATGCATCTATGAGCAACAGAGTTTTCAAAGTAGAAAGGATTTTAAGAGTTCAAAAAGTTCAAGAGATGATTTACCATGCAATAGGCGTTTGTCCATGTTGCAGGAGATAATTATTCGCTTGTGAGAAGTGTCCACAGCCGATAAATCCGCGATATGCACTCAATGGACTGGGGTGAACTGCCGTCAATACCAAATGGCGCTTACGATCAATATATTGTCCTTTGCGCTGTGCATAACTTCCCCATAGCATAAACACTATGTTTTCTCGCTGATTATTTAGCGCTTGTATCGCCGCATCAGTTAGTTCTTCCCAACCTTTACCTTGATGGCTACCTGCCTTATGCGCCTCTACAGTTAAAGTAGCATTCAGCAACAACACCCCCTGCTCTGCCCAATTCGTTAGATTACCAGAAGCTGGAATCGGTTTGCCCAAATCTCGTTGAAGTTCTTTATAGATATTAACCAACGATGGTGGTGCAGGTACTCCATCCTGCACAGAGAAACACAATCCATGTGCTTGATTTACATCGTGATATGGATCTTGTCCTATAATCACCACGCGTACTTTGTCAAATGGGCAAAGGTCAAACGCACGAAAGATTTGTCCAGCAGGCGGAAAACACTGTGTAGTACGATAAGCATGGCGCACAAAGTCGGTCAGCAACTCGAAATAAGGCTTGTCAAACTCGGGTTGCAAGACTTGTCGCCAACTCTCATCAATACGAACTTGCATATCGGAAAGTTCTAAAAAGTTTTTATGATTTTAACCGTTATAAATGTTAATCGTTGAGAACCAACATTGCATCACCATAATCACCGAAGCGATACCCCTCTTTCACAGCTTCTTTGTATGCTTTCATCACATTCTCATAGCCGCCAAAAGTGGCTACCATGATCAACTGAGTAGATTGTGGCATATAGAAATTTACAAAGAAGGCATTGGCTACTGTGAAATCATATGGAGGATAGATAAACTTATTGGTCCATCCTTCATATGCCTTGATTTGTCCGTTAGTACCAACAACATGCTCCAAAGCACGCATTACTTCAGTACCTACAGCACAAATTATCTTATTATCTTCATGAGCTTTATCTACAGCTTCAGCTAATGCCTGCGAAATGAAGATTTGTTCGCTCTCAACTTTATGTTTGGTCAAATCTTCTACATCCACAGCTTTAAAATTACCTAATCCCACGTGAGAAGTAAGCGTAATCGTTTCTACACCTCGAATCTCCAAACGCTTGAGCAAGTTTTTAGAAAAGTGCATACCAGCAGCAGGTGCAGCAACCGCACCTATGTGCTTAGCAAAAACAGTCTGGTAGCGCTCAGCATCCATCTCATCTACACTCAAATCGCTAAACACATTCTCATATTCCTCATATGTCTGTTCGCTCATTGGACGAACAATATACTTTGGCAGCGGTGTTGTACCCATTCCATAAAGACGTTGTACAAACTCATCACCCTCATAATCCGTCAAAAAGCGCAAAGTACGACCACGAGAAGTGGTATTATCAATTACCTCAGCGAAGATGGTATCATCATCAAAGAATAACTTATTGCCGATACGAATCTTACGTGCTGGATCCACCAACACATCCCAATAGCGATTAGCATGGTTCAACTCACGCAACAAAAACACCTCTATATTAGCAAGCGTTTTTTCTTTTTTGGCATATAATCGAGCAGGGAACACTTTGGTATCATTGGTAATCATCAAATCTCCCTCATCAAAATAGGCAGCTAAATCACTTACCATTTTATGCTCTATCTCACCAGTTTTAGTGTGTAGTACCAGCATACGCGCATCATCACGAAAACGACTTGGAAACTGCGCAATTAACTCATCTGGCAATTTGAATTTGAAATCACTTAATCTCATTATGATCAATACTATAATTATCTATCAACGTTGTAAATTGTTCAAAACTCATACAATCTTCCACACGAATATCCCCCACCCTTGTTCGACGTAGCGCTATCAGATGCGCGCCACTATTCAAGCGCTGACCTATGTCACGCGCTAGGGCGCGAATATATGTACCCTTGGAGCATACGATACGCAGTTCCAACTGCATTTTTTGCTCATCAAAGCCCAAAATCTCTATCTCATCTATTACCAACAACTTGGCTTTCAGTTCCACTTCCTCGCCTTGGCGAGCCAGTTTATATGCACGTTTACCGTCCACTTTTACAGCCGAAAACATAGGTGGTACTTGCCACTGCTCTCCCTCGAAAGTAGGTATTACCTCTTCTACTAGCGTACGCGTAATGTGCTCAGTAGGATACGTATTATCTATCTCCTTCTCCAAATCAAAACTAGGCGTCGTCGCACCCAGTTGAAGCATGGCTACATACTCCTTTTGATGCGCTTGCAGTTCATCAATCATCTTGGTTTTCTTGCCTGTACACACCACAACAACACCTGTTGCCAGTGGATCTAACGTCCCCGTATGTCCCACTTTGAGTTTTTTTACAGCAAGTTTTTTGCAAAGCATCCATCTCGCTTTGCCAACTACATCAAAACTCGTCCAGCGATAAGGCTTGTCAAATGCTAATATTTCTCCATTAACAAAGTCCATACACTATCGCAAACACACCTGCACACAAACAATATATTGCAAAGTACACTAGTTTCTGACGGCGTACAATATTAATCATGAACTTACATGCTAAACAACCTGACACGAATGCCGCTACAAAGCCCACCAATATAGGTACAATCCCTAGCGTACTAACAATTTCTCCCTTCATCAAATCAAGCAACTCCAACAGTGCTTCACCCAAAATTGGAATCAATACCATTAGGAACGAAAACTTGGTCACACTCTCTTTCTTCACACCACAAAGCAAACCCGTAGCAATAGTAGTGCCACTGCGGCTCAGCCCTGGCAAGACTGCCACTGCCTGTGACAAACCGATAATAATAGCATCCTTATAACCAACCTCGTGCCCCATACCCTCGCGACGTTTACTCAACCACTCGCTTAAATAGAGCAACACAGCTGTAACACACAAGCAAACACCCACTAACGTCAAACCACTGCCGAAGAAACTCTCTACTTGCTCCTTGAAAAACATGCCCACCACAAACACTGGTATCATCGACACTAATATCATCGACACGTAGTTTTTCTCAGCGTTCCACTGTAATGTGGTGAATGTACCTTTAAACAATTGTGCTACTTCCTTCCACAAGACACACAAGGTGGACAAGACCGTAGCCGTATGCACTACAATGGCAAAGGTGAGGTTCTCCTCACCTGCTGTCCTCAACAATGCTTGTCCTATCTCTAAATGACCAGAAGAGGATACTGGCAGAAATTCAGTAAGTCCCTGAATAATACCTAAAACAAGTGCCTCCCACCAACTCATTTCTTGCGCGGTTTATAGAGTATTGCTCCAATCATCATCACAAATCCGAACAATGCCACCATAGGACCTACAGTTATGCGACGTGTTGAAAAAATATCTGGATTAAACGATGTTGCGCCACTAGGTTCACCCGTCATCAAAGCAAACCCCACAACAATAATCACCACACTGATTGCAATCAGTATGCTATTTAGTTTAGGAAGATTAAATCTCATACATTTTATTGATTTTCATACGAATATATCGGGTGGTAGCTACCAAAGAAGCCAAGAAAGTGATTATCACTCCTGTCATCAACACCATGACTGCTACGAATGTCACATTCTGCCAAGTCAAAGGAAATAACACCACTCCCAAACGCGAATGGCAATAATAATATGTAGATGCCAGCATCAACAACGCTATCAAACCAGCCTCGACACCCATACGAATATTGCGTCCTATAAACGGCCATTTGATTACCCATGGGGTTGCACCCACTAATCGCATCGTATTGATTAAAAAACGTTTAGAATATACCTGCAATTGTATTGTATTGCTAATCAACACTAGCGCTATCACCAACAATGCCAACGCTACAGCCAGCAATACCAAAGCTATCTCGCTAAGATTATTATCAAGCACCTTTACCACATCTTTCTGATAAATCACCTTATCTACAAAAGGCAGATTCTGCAATCCTTGTTCAATTTGTGCAATACTATCAGAATGTGCGTACAAGGCCTGTAGTCGTACTTCAAAGGCATCTGTCAACGGGTTGTATCCCAGAAATGCCGTTGGATCTTCACCCATGTTAGCAATATGCTCCTGCAAGGCTTCTTCGCGTGAAATAAAACGATAATCCAAGCAATATGGTGCAGCTGTCAACAGACGTTTTGTGCGCTCCACCTCATCGGCCGTATTATCTTCTTTCATGATCACCGATAACACCACATTCTCTTTCACATGGCGCATCAATTCATGAGCCGATAGCAGTACCAAGCACTCCATACCCACCAAAAACAATACCAGTGCTACTGATATTGTTGTGGTGAAATACATATTGAATATACGACGTTTTTTCATTCTTCGAACGAAAGGGCAGGTTCACACCCGCCCTTTGATATTCCTAATGATTAATATTCCCAAAGGTCTTGTTCCGCGCTCAACAACTCCCACTCAATACGCTCCTGTTCCTTCAATATATCTTCGCGTGTTTCAGCATACTCAGGAATCATACGGTTACGCACATTGCTTGCACCTACCAAGTAAGATGTATATAGTTTTTGCGTAAAGAAGTCATCAAAAGTTATACGCTTTGAATCGTTTCTATTTGGCATAATATATTGCTGCGCCATGTAGGGACGAAATAAATCAAATGGCACCCAGAAAAGGATTTGCTGATACAACGCATCCATGACAGGCATACCTTCATAATAATTGACATTATCAGCCTGCATTGGTGCAATCGCCAAAATCTTACTATACAAACGAGAATAATGCTTATCGAAGAATATTACCTCTTGAATAATATACTTCAATTGGTTACGAACAAATCCTTTATAAGAGTAGTTGTTAAATCGCATCTCTTGTGTTAGGGAATCGTAGTTGAGCAACATATATTCAGAAGTAGCAATATTACCATCACTCATCTCACCTGTACGGTCGGTATTCAAGATTGTAGGAATCATCTCACGTGACATAGGTGGAAGATTAAAATATGGTTTGATATCTCCTACATCACTTGATTTCTCATACACATCCATACCATCCTTAATGGCATTCAGCATCACTAAGAACAATGATTTAAACTGTGGGTCTTCAGATGACACAGGGTTATACAATTGGTAGTTCTGTTGGAATCGCATATCGATAATACGGTATACGATTCGCGACCATACCACATCGTCTGTACGGTGAAATACCGTTACCAATGTGTCTGCAGCTTCTGACAATTCTTGAGTCTCTAAACGCACATTACCCATATTGTCAAAAAATGAATTTACCTGATATTGCGCTTGAAGGGTATTCATTCCCAGCAACGCAAACATAATAACAACTATCTTTTTCATATCTTTTTTAATTTAACTCAATGGATAAACCACGGAGTTGTACTTCTTTGCCATCTGGTCCTTTTGCCTTGATATACATCAAGTTGAGCATATTGCCTTGTTTCAATTTCTTGATTGCATCCAATGATTTAGCATCAAAACGATCACCTTTTACCGAGATAGATGCACCTGTTGGTAGTTTCACTTGGAAACCAGTAATTTCAAACTTCGCTTGCACCAATCCGTCTGTTCCGTAAGAAGCTACAATCTTGTTTTTTGGATTGATCAGCTGAGCACGAGTTATCTTAGACTTTTCTGGATCTTTAGCCTCTCCATTAACCTCAAAAAAAGCACTTGGTGTAGGCAAGTTCTTCACACGATACATCTGCGATCCCATCAGAGCCATGGTTCCACCAATATTGGCATACACCTCAATCTCCAGATTATCTGGCGAATTGGTATTTGGAATAATAATCCACATACCATCCTTTTGCTCCACACTCGCCTGTTTGCAACTCACTTGCAAGAGATGGGCGCTCACGCCTGGCACCGAGATAGAGAATGGATTGGCATATCCGCGATACATGATATTCAAATCTGTATTGGAAATGGTAGCCGTAGGTTCACCTACGGTGTACTCACGCTCAAATGGCAGATATTGCATCACACCTTGTTGATCCATATAGCCAATCTTACCCGAGATTTTTTGTACACCAACGGTGTTAGCGATCACCTCATATATACCTTTATTATCCAATTTCTGACCATTTACATAGTACTCTGGTGTTTGTGTAGAGTCTATCGCTGCCAAAATCACTTGTGCGGTATACTTTGTACCCTTCACCACATAATTGGCAGAAGGAATCACGTATGCATTAAACTTATTCACACGTAGGTCACCCGCATCTGTAGCCGCCAACAACAATTGTACTGCCTTACCTTCACAGTGGCGAATATCGTTTTGTAGTTTAGTCAAAATAGTGATAGTAGCACACATAGGCATCTCATTGAAGATCATATTCTCCCATGAGATAGTCTCGCCTTCAGCATTCTGACCATCGTCCGTCACAAAAGTTCTTCTAAGCTCTTCATCAAACGCTTGTGTATCGCCTGTGATATCAATTAGTAACTCACGGAATTGGTTGATTGCATCCTTCAGCACAGCGGCATTTCCTTCATTGATAGCATATTGACTAGGGATATTTGTATCATCTTTCTTGCCAATTTCGCTAACCTTTGCATTCATCTTGGCGTTCTTACCATCGGCCAGAAGCACCATATCATCCTTAAATTTCTGCACGTAATTAAAGAACAAATCTGATGCATTCTTTACCTCCATAGCTTTATCATACCACTCTTGAGTCTTCTCTGGATTCTTATCCAGCGCCGCCTTAAAAGTCGCATATGTATCGGCATTACTCTCTTGCATGGTTTCGATAGTAGCATGCAAACTATCGTCCACTTGCGTATAGCCGTTTAGGATAGATGCACTCACGTTGAGCGCCAACATGGCGGTCAACACCAGATACATCATACCAATCATTTTTTGTCTCGGAGTCTCCGGACAGTTAGTTGCTCCACCCATACCTTATATATAGTATTAAATCGTGAACACAATCAATATTAAGACAATGCGCTCAGCATATTGCCATATACCTTATTCAAATCAGCTACTTGGCTTGCCAATTTCTCTTGGCCCTTCAATGCCTCATCTGCTACGTCATTCATCTTCTTCACGGTAGCGGTCAAAGCGTTCACTTGCTCTGTAGCATCTGTCACTTTCTCTGTTTGAGCTTTATAGGCATCCACTTGTGCTTGAATAGCATTCACTTGCAACTCATATACTGCATTCAAACTATTTAATTGCTTTGCAATGCTTGCCACTTTAGCCTCATACTCTTTGGTACCAGCAGCCACCTGTTGCATATCGGTTGCCACTTGCGCATACACATTACCGAGCGCCTCGCTCTTCTCAGAAATCACCTTTCCAGCAACTACGAACTGACCTGCAGCCTCACCCGCAGCATCCAGTTTCTCTGACAATTGAGTGGTAGCAGTAGCCACCTTTCCTAATTCGCTCAACTGAGTAGCAGTCTTTGCCAAATCAGCTATACCGCCCTTCAAAGCTTCCAAATCTTTTTCGCTAAGCGCTGGCACATTTGCTTTGGTTCCTTCTGCATTTCCGCCACCCATCAAAGTTGGTTTTGGACGTGCTGCCATCTCTTCTAGCAAGTGTGGTTCAGTACCATGACCCAACAATTGTGGGAATACCTCATGCCAATGAAACTCTGGGTGTGGTTTGTCAAAACATCCTATCATAAACAACAACGCCTCGGTAATCATACCCACCATCAGCACAGCACCCGCACCAGGGAAGTGCATAATCTTAAACAATGCACCAATAATTACCACAGAAGCACCGAGGGAATATACAACACCTACAACACGCTTACCTTGGTACGAACCATACCAATTCATAAAACGCGCACCTAAACCTTTTTTATCAACACTGTTTCCAGCACTCATACCATTTGCCATATTTCTTATTTTTTAGTTTTTCTTTTTTTTAGTTATAGTTTTATCGTCCGATATACGAGCGAACGCAGCGGAAACCAATGTATGAACGACCATCATGTTGGTATTCATATGTGCGCACACCGCATTGCAAATAATAGCTAATATCTTTCCAGCTACCACCTCTAACGACTTTACGTTTTAGGGTATTTGGATCATCCTGGCGAGCCACGTATGGGTACTCTGGATTTAAATCATGCACGCTCGTATTTGATGTACTTGAATATGCTGAAGCTGTCCACTCAGCCACATTGCCTGCCATATCAAACAATCCAAAGTCGTTTGGTTCAAAATTAGCTACTGGCAAAGTGCCCACACCGGTATCGTTATGGTAAGAGCCACGGTATGGTTTGAAGTTTGCCAAATAGCAACCCTCCATATCACGAGCATAGCGATCACCCCAAGGATACATAGCCATACGATGACCACCACGAGCAGCATACTCCCACTCTGCTTCCGTTGGCAAACGATACGCATTGATCATCACACCAAGTTGTGATCTTAGCAATTGAGTACGCCAATGGCAGAAAGCATGCGCTTGCTCCCAAGTTACACCTACAACTGGATATTCCGAATAACCTGGGGAACTGAAATAACTATGCAACAATGGATCATTATAAGCAAATTCAAAGTCGCGAGCCCAAACCATGGTATCAGGATATACACAAATGATAGCGTTGGTATTCAAATCAGATGGCTGACGCAAAGGACGCTCAATGGTCATACACTTTATCTGTCCTTCTTCCACCCAGAAAGAGTCAACACGCGCTTTTGCGCCCTCCGGATAAACACCGCGAGATACGTTGAACTTATTAGAGTACTTCACGGCTTGATCAATATTGGTCCAAGAGTAGTTATAGTGCAACATGGTAGTGTTCAGGGCACCACGACCTCCGTCATAAAACAACGGAGCCAACAACTCTCCATACTCGCTATCTGAGATAAAGCGTTCCTCCCAAGGAATACGTTTTTTCCAGTTTATCAAATAGTTATCATCGTCTTCGTTTTCATACTTAGACTGCAAAACGAACTCGCTATCACTACCATCCTCTCCAATCAATAAGGTGTATGCAATTGAATCGCGAACCCAATTAACAAACTGATGATATTCGCTATTGGTAATCTCAGTCTCGTCCATCCAAAACGCATTCACAGTCACCATCACATTATTATCTGGCTGCGTGAATAGCGCTGACTGAGAATTAGGACCCATCAAAAATGCGCCCTTACGTATAAGCACCATTCCGTATGGATTTGCTTCCATAAAACCCGCTGATGAACCAACACCCACCAACTCTCCTGCTGGGGTTCCGCAAGCTACCATGCCTAACAACAATACTACAATTGATAATACTTTTGTTACTTTCATAATTTATTATTACGTTTTTATTTTTATTTTGCTTTTATAAATACCTTACGCTCTTATATCGATTGGTTCGTTTAGGTTTTAGTACATTGAACCCATACGATAAATACAACTCATGCGAGCCATAACTCTCTTTCAGCAAGCTATTTGCTGGTAGTTCGTAGGTATATCCCAACTCCAAGCCACTAATTATATCCATTCCCAATAAGATATTCACACTACCTGCTATTCTATAACCAACACCAAAACGATAACGATCATTCACTTGTGCCAACATGGTCAAATTCAAATCCCAACTTGCAAAATCAGTCTGCAACATCGCACTCGGCATCAACAACCATTTCTTATCGCGCAAACGCCAGTTATATCCTCCCGCAGCATAAAACGTTCCCCTCACAGGAATCTCAGCTTGATCGCTCCACTGTAGCACGGGTTGCGTCACGTGTCCATAGCTTACGCCTGCCCACCAACTTGAAGTTGAATAATACACACCCAGACTCATATCAAAGCCCATTCCCGAAACACCCGATTGTCCTCGAGAGTTCGGAATCGCTTGATCCGTAGCTGTATGGTAGGCATTATCCTCTAAGCTTTCAATATTGCCCAAGTTCACACTATCAACCGCAAAACTTAGGTTCAAAAAACCTAAGTCCGCACCAATACTCAAGTATCCTTTGCCTAATTTCAATCGATAAGCATAATTCACGTAAAAACTTTGATTCGTAAACAATCCAAATCGATCATTCATAAAGCGCACACCTGCTCCATGACGGGTTTTACCTATTACAAAAGGCGATGAAAACGAAAAGTACGTAGTCATCGGGGCATCCATTATCCCCGTAAATTGCATGCGATGAGCACCATACACTCGCATCAAATCACCCTCTCCTACCGCCGCAGGATTATAAGTAGGCTGCATGAACATATACTGCCCTATCTGTGGGTCAAATTGCGCACGCATACCTAACGCACAACAAAACACACACAATAGTACAATATATCTTTTCACAACACTATCTATTTTATACCATGCACCAAATCAATACTCCTCCTCATCAAAGAAGAAGTCATCCTTCGTTGGATAATCAGGCCAAATATCCTCAATTGACTCATATACCTCCTCGTCGTCTTCGATTTCTTGAAGGTTCTCTATCACTTCCATTGGCGCGCCTATACGCAAGGCATAATCCAACAATTCGTCCTTGGTTGCTGGCCAAGGTGCATCCTCAATTTTCGTAGCTAATTCTAGTGTCCAATACATAATTAAAAAGCGGCGCTGACGCGACCATTACAAAATAAGTGCGCAAAAGTACTAAAAAATTCTCATATACACAAGAAAAAATAACAATTTTAATCTTTTTTCCAAAAAATAGGCATTATTTTTTCTTCTTTTGCTATCCAACGTGCCAACACAAAGCAATAATCACTCAATCGATTTACCAAACAAATCACCTGATCAGGCAATGGTTTTTCTTCGGAATCACACCAATCCACGATATTCCTCTCTAGGCGTCTAGCTACTGTTCGACATACATGACAAAGCGACAGCAATTCATCGCCACCTGGCAGAATAAACTCACGCAATACAGGCAGCTCGGCTTGCATTTCGTCAATCCACTTTTCCAACTGACATACAGCCACTTCCGTTACTTCCATGTCTGCTCCTGCCAATATCGCGCCTATGTCAAACAACCTATTTTGCACCCAACCCAACTGCTCGTCCACCACGATATGCCAGATAGGTAGTTTGGCTGCTATTTTTGCGCGCAACCAACCCACATAACTATTCAATTCATCTGCTGTTCCGTAAGCTTCCAAACGCTTGTCGGACTTACGAACGCGCCCACCTACTGCCAAAGAAGTGTCGCCCTTGTCTCCTGTTTTTGTGTAGATTTTCATATATCCTTTCCTTTTATTCCTTGCCTTTACACTTTACACCCTACACCTTACACCCTAATCCTATAATCCCTCTTCCAATAGTCCTTATCGAAGAACACCAATCCCATTTGATATAGATCCATGGTGCTCATTACGCGTTCGTCTGCGCAGATCGCTCGCCATGCCATTTCCATTTCGGTATTGTAGTGAATATCATCTACTATCATGACACTCTTTGCGTGTGCCTTTTCCGCCAACACATTAAAATATGCGCGCGTACTCGCGTACGTGTGGTTAGCATCTACGAAGGCCAGATCCCAGGTCTGTATATCTCTATCTAAGTCCTCCATTTTTATCTCCCCTACTCGACAGTCTATATTCTTTATTCCCAATGCTTTCCAGTTCTCTTTGGCTATGTCGGCCACAGCAGGACAACCTTCGTATGTCACCACTTTGTTTCGACTATCCATCATAGCCATATAGGCTGTTGTTATTCCCAAACTCGTTCCCAATTCCACAATTACCAATCGCCTAGCGCCCATATCCAATCGCCCATTACCCAACCAATTCACCAACCGTGCCAATAACTGTGCATACTTCTTCTTCGCCAAACTCCCCTTCGCTATATCCTTCACACGCCTATCTTCCACAGCACCGCGATCTTCAGCGAAGCGATTTCCCTCTCCCCCACTGCCGTAATCCACGAACTCCACGATACGCTCATCTGCCAGCATACGTTCTCGGCGTTTCTCTATTGCTTCCCACGCATAATAGCTATTCTTATCGCTCATCACCATTCTCACCCACTCGAATAGATAGGGCGAATGTACACCGTGCCCACCCGTGTGCCGAGCGGTCAAGCGGTGTTTTAGATAGGAACCGATGCGATATAATGCGGTACGCAAATCCATATTCTGCGCGAAGGTAATCATAATTTTCTGCAAAGATAGTATAAAACTCGCAAATATGCAAGTACTTCCCATATTTTTCTTATTTGTTTCCATATATTCCCGACACATACCCGATACATACCCGATACATACCCGACACATACGTATATCCCATGAATACTCCGTGAATACCCCACGAATATCCCATACGTACTTCTAGCATAGGAGTAGCTGTATTGAACCAGCAAATCACACCACCTAATTCCTCAAATCGTAAAATTATTCGCTTTCCGTTTTGCCAAATCGTATTTTTTTCGTACCTTTGCAGGCGCATAAGTTATACTTATCAAAAAAACTCATTATATAACAATGAAAATCATCAAATTTGCTATAATGGCTTTCGTTTGGGCGGCTATTTGCACCTCGTGCGAACAGCACAACCAATATGACCAATATGAAATAACGCGAGAAGCAATCGATGCATATATCATCAATGAGACAGACCAACTGATTGTCCTATACACAGAATCTGACTCTTTAGCACTACCCCCACAGCGACAAATATTTTTGGCAAACACAGTATTGGAAATTGGAGGTGTGGTAGGAACACAATTCGTATCTTGGGAGAACTGTCCTCTTGGAAACGATCCTCTTGTTGTTAATAAGGTATTATATCAGGGGGAAATAATAGAGGTTCAAAAGCAGTTTAGCCTTCAAGATGCGGGACTTTATAGACCAATAAAAATACGTAAAGGACAGTATAACTACGTCTGCAAATTAACAGATTGGCTGATTGAAGATCTTATATTCTATCAACCTTGACGATTGATTTTTACTTAACAACGATATTATGGTACTAAATTATATTTGGATTGGACTTATTCTTCTCGCGGTCGTTATGGGCTGCGTACAGTTTTTTGTCTTCGGACAAGCCGACATCTTCAACGAGATTCTCTCCTCCACCTTTGCTTCCGCAAAGAACGGCTTTGAAATCTCCATCGGTCTAACGGGTATCCTCTCCCTTTGGATGGGTATCCTCAATATCGGCCAACAAGGTGGCGTAGTCAACACCCTCTCACGCGGCGTATCGCCTTTCTTCAGCCGCATCTTCCCTGAGATTCCGCGCAAACATCCTGTCTATGGCACCATGTTCATGAATTTTGCGTCCAACATGCTCGGTCTAGACAACGCGGCCACACCTATCGGACTTAAAGCCATGAACGAACTCCAGCAACTCAACACCGACAAGACCAAAGCCAGCAACGCTATGATCATGTTTGTTGTCCTCGGTGCTAGCGGACTTACCATCATACCTACTACTATCATGGCATACCGTGCCCAACTAGGCGCAGCCAACCCTGCGGATGTCTTTCTGCCACTGCTCATTGCTACCTATTTTTCTACACTTGCAGGACTACTCGCCTGCTGTGTAGCGCAAAAAATAAAAATCTGGGACAAGGTCGTTCTTGGCGTTCTTCTCGTCCTTACCACACTGGTAGTCTTGCTTTTGATACTCGCGCAACGCCTACCCGAGGAGCAACTTACTACTGCCTCTGCCTTAGTTGCTGCCATCATCTTACTAGGTATCATCTGTTGGTTCATCATTCAGGCATCTATTCGTAAAGTCAATGTATATGAGGCATTTATCGACGGTGCTAAAGACGGATTTAAGACCGCCATCGGTATCATACCCTACCTCATCGCTATCCTTGTCGCAGTAGGCATGTTCCGCGCCAGCGGAGCCATGGGTTTGCTCGAACAAGGGCTCGCGCAACTCTTCGATCTCGTGGGCATCAACCCCGACCTCTCCGCAGCAGTGCCTACGGCCATTATGAAACCTTTGTCTGGTAGTGGAGCTCGCGGACTCATGATTGAGGCCATGACCACCCACGGAGCCGATTCTTTGGTTGGCAGGCTATGTTGTATACTGCAAGGCACTACAGACACCACTTTCTATGTGTTGGCTGTGTATTTTGGCAGTATCGGTATCAAAAATACCCGCCA
>JAEIGA010003392.1_pt1 | contig 24997 bp, 40 predicted proteins | sample 9270691 | NCBI WGS metagenome assembly JAEIGA01 (sample SAMN17057246, study PRJNA624740) | gut metagenome | biome: biome; isolation source: fecal sample | host: Bos grunniens | place: China: Xizang | collected 2019
ACAAAAGTACCAGTGCTTGGCTACACACATTTATACTTTGTTTCCCCATATTACGGTCATAGCGACTATAATAAATGGTGCGCCCTACCGATCAAGGGGAACGAGAAATTTTGTGCGACTTTGATAAAGTTGGCGAAGAAATATTTTGAGTATTAATTAACCAGTGCGGGGGAAACCCAGCACACAAAAACGAAAGATCATGAAAATATTATATTTACAATATACAGTGTGGAATATTGACAACATCGGATATTGGCAACATATAAAGACATTCAAAGATCGTACAACGGCAATTCATTTTTCCGACTATTATAGAAAAAATTTCATGAAAGAAGGGGAAATGATTGTGACGGAAGAAGAACCAATAACGACTTGTAAATATGACAGCAAAACAGGAAAAACAAAATTTAAAGACGAATATCTCAGACGAATTATTTGACAACAATTTGCAATTGTAATTATTTTGTGTTATAATTGCATTCGAAATAAATGTACAATTATGACAAAAACAGTAAGTATTAGGATTGATGAATCATTGATCAATGCGATCAAGGAGATTTCTAAAGGATCATTTAACGCGGAAATTTCCGCCATGCTGGAGGAACATGTGGAACTACTTAAATGGTCAGCGGTGGAAGTGAAACGGATATTCACAGAGGGAGAATTAGAAAGGATGAACACACCAGCGTTTTCTATGCGCTTCACAAACACAGCGTTTCACACAACGGACGAAGTGACGAACGAAAAAGTAGACGTACTTTCCCCGCTACAGGTCTGGGCATTGTACAACGTGCTAAGACAACGCGGGTAACTGGAGAAGACAAAAACAAAGAATTTTTTATATTTGCAAAAACACTTATAGCCATGAAACGATTTTTTTTAATTGCACTATCGTGCATTGCGCTATATTCGTGCAAGCACGATGAAGAGATCACGGAAGAAAAGACGGTAGATCCTACGGACTTCTATTTAGAGAACTACAACTACCAATGTAGTTACAGGGTAGAAAAGTATGGGTTGACTGATGTTTCGGTGTATATCCCCGCAGTGATGGACTACCCTATTTTTCTGGTAAAGCGAGTTTCAAAAGAAGATTACATTAATGGTGAAAATCCGTTCTTCTCTTACGAGGGGAAAGCGAAGGGAATGTTCGGCTGGGGAAATACAGCAGTAGAAATCTTCAAACATTACATTCCCGAAACTGACAATATATACATACAGTTTCGTTTCTCCGATGGAACACAAATCGCAAAGGAAATCAGCGAAGAGTATAACACGGTCGTAATCGACTGATCTGGGAATAATGAGGGTATTTAACATAATATCCTCATTATCATTACAATGTGAAAAATCAACTTAATATAAATTATATAACAAGTCGAGTTGATTTTTCCGTAAGTTATTGTTAACCACAAAAATAACACTTCTTATGGAACTAAAAAAATTGAAAGCAGAACTGGACGCTATTGTAGACTGTCAAGATGTTGATGAAGATTTCAAGAACAAATTAATTCATTTGCGGTTAAAAAAACTGGGGATTCCTCATTCCCTAGTATTATACGCACCAAACGAGAAATTCAAAATCAAGGATCTAAGGATCATTGACGGGCAACTATTCTACCGCCACACACAATCACAAATGGGCGGTATGTACTATCTATTTCTATTATTCTCAAACTCATTAAAAATGTAGTCTTATGATAAGAATAAAAATAAAAGCGGACATAACTACGGAAGGATGGGACGCATACAGAATATCCAAACACCCAGACGATTTGTCGGATTTGTTGATGGGGGAAATTTATGATCTTCTGAAAGCCAACAAAAAAACAGAAGGAAAATCAAAGGGGAGCGGGTTAATTCAAGTATCTGTAGAAATCGTAGATTGATGGAAGCACACGAGTATTATATATCACGTTTGAAAGAACTTGGAGTCACCGAGAAAGACTGCAAGACCGTTCTTAATTACGAAGTCGGGAACGATTGCACGGAGAAAAAGGGTGAATACCAGTTCATACGGGAGGGAGACAAGGGAATAGACATCTATTTCTTTGACTTGCACGGCAATCTTATCTACTTCGATGATAAAGCAAAGGAGTATAACCGCCAGTGCAAGACAACGAACACGGAGTACAAGATCACACGATTGGCAGAGCCAAACGGGGACATGAAGTACAAATTTCCTTCTAGCGTTGGAGAAACTTTTCCGTGGATTCCTCCCGCACTTGTGCAGAAGTACAAGAAGCGCGAAGTGATACGGACGCTATACCTAACGGAAGGTGCTTTCAAAGCGTTCAAAGCGTCTTTGCATGGTCTTGATATTGTTGGACTTACAAGTATCACGCACTACAAAGGGAAAGACGGAATGATATACAAGGACATTATCCGTCTTATCCAAGATTGCAAGGTGGAGAACGTTGTGATGTTGTACGACGCGGATTGCTTGAATATCTCGATGAAGGATCTTGCAAGCGGTGGAGACATAGCGAGAAGACCGACTACATTTTTCAATTCGATGTCTTCTATATATAATCTGTTGCTGGAGTTCGATGTGAATATATTCTTCGCCCACATATTGAACGACATAGAAGGTAATCCCAAGGGGTTAGATGATTTATACGTTCAGATGAAGGGTAATGAAGAACTTGTCACACGGGATCTTCTGTCGTTGTCTAAGGTGAATAATTTCACGTACAAACTGAACCTCTCAACCAACTACAAGCGACTGAAAAGTTACTTCGGTATTAGCAATCACATAGCGTTCTATGAGAAGCACAAAACGGAGATTGACGGGAACGGTGGAGAGTTCATCTACTACGGTAGCAAGTACAAAATCGAAGTAGACGAACGGACGGGAGAAAGATTGCCTACCCTACTCTTCCCATCCGATTTGAATAAGTTTTTCCGCTGTGGTGACGATTATTACGAACTGGTGGACACACCAAATCCGTTCGGAGAGACGGAAGAAATCCTAACGCATAGGTCACTGAAGACGATTACGGACGATTTCGGGAAGGATTGTGTGAAGCACATAAAAAAGTATAAGTCGTTCGTAAACTTGCCGAATAACCAGAATTACCAGAGGATTATACATAATTGTTACAATCTGTATAACCCAATCCGTCACGAAGTGAAAGAGGGATCCTGGTTCTTCACGAAAATGTTCCTAGAGCATATTTTCGGCAAATACTACGAAGTCGGTTTAGACTATGTAACGATTCTTTACCGCTACCCTACTGAAATTCTACCAGTGCTTTGTCTAGTATCGGAAGAGCGGAGAACGGGAAAAACAACATTCCTCGATTGGTTGTGTGACATCTTTGGTGAGAACGCTTGTATCATAGGCAACGAAGAATTGAAGTCTCAATTCAACGGTGTATTCTTGAAAAAACTGATCGTTGGAATAGACGAAACCTCTTTGTCGGAAAACAGGGAGATAACAGAGCGAATTAAGATGTTATCAACTGCAAAGAAGATAGCAACGCAACGGAAAGGAATTGATTATAGTATTGACTACAACTTCTGCAAGTTCATAATGTGTTCCAACAAGGTGACGAACTTCATTTACACCGATTCGGAAGAGGTGCGGTTTTTCGTTCTGAAAGTACCGACTATCGAAGGAAAGGAAATCACGGACATACGGAAGCGGTTGCAAGAAGAGATACCAGCGTTTCTCTATTACATACAGAATCGTGTGACAACGTACAAGAAGGAAACCCGTGCTTGGTTCGCCTACAACCTTATACGAACACAAGCGTTCGAAGAGTTGTGTGAAAACCAAAAACCACGTGTACAGAAAGTTATCGAGCAATGGATCAACGATACGGTTACGGATTTTGGATTGAATGAACTGAAAATGACGAAGAGCGCATTAATAGATATTCTTCCAGAACTACGCAAATGGGAGAATCAAATCAACGATACGTTAAAAAGGATCGGGTGCGAAAAGCAAACCAAGACGGAGCGTTTCAAAATTCCGTACTGGGGTAAGAACGAGTTTGACGGGGAACTGTCACAGAGAGAGTTAGAATATATCGGCAAACCATTTATATACAAAAAATCATGACAGAAGATTTGGAAAAGAAAATACAGCAATCGATAAAACTCCTACAAACGACATGCGGAGGTAAAGAGGATGTCGAACTAGCGTATAGCGGAGGAAAAGACAGCGATGTTATTCTCCAACTTGCGAAAGAATCTGGCATAAAATTCACAGCGCGGTACAAAAACACAACGATTGATCCAGCGGGGACATTAAAGCACTGCAAGGATAATGCAGTAGAGATTTTGCAACCGAAGGAGTCTTTTTTCGAGATTGTGAAAAAGGCGGGTTATCCGAATAGATTCCACAGATTGTGTTGCGCAAGATTGAAAGAATATCCCACAGAAAGTGACACCGTTATCGTAGGCATACGAAGAGATGAAAGCCAATCGAGAAAGAAAAGATATTTAGAGCCAACCTTATGCCGTGTATACTCGAAGAAAAAGAGGGTGCAACAGATACTACCCATCTTGTATTGGACGCAAGATGATGTTAGAATGTTCATTGAGGATAGGAACATCAAGTGTCACCCTATCTACTATGACGAGAATGGAATTTTTCACGCGGAAAGGAGATTGGGTTGTGAAGGCTGTCCACTTATGAGTCAAAAGAAGAGGGTGGAATTTTTCAAGGAAAATCCAAAATGGTTGAAGGCTTGGATAAGGTCTGGTCATCAATTTTACAAGGACAGAACGATGGACGAATATGAGATGATGGTCGGGATGTTGTTTTACAAAACGATTCGTGAACTTAATGATATACAAAACGGGTTGTTCGGTAAAATGGATTGCAAAAAAATACTGGAAGAAAGATTTAATATAAAACTATAATAACCATGATATACACAATCATCTACATTGTAGCGGTCGTATCGCTCATATACTCCGTTGCTGTATTATTCTTTCCATTCAGTTGCTGGGAAGAGAAAAACAGGGCAATATTCATGATGTCTGGTATAGTATCGTTTTTGGTGTTCTGTTTATGTTTAACAATTCTAAATATATAAAAGTTATGAAAATCAATGAAGATTACAGAGTGAAATGCAATGTGTTAAAAATTATGAAGGATTCGTTCGGAGCGTTCGTCAAGAAAGAAAAACGCTACAAAAAAATTCCATGTGTCAATCTAGAGACTGGAGAAGAATATGAAGTGAACATGGGGCAATACCTATTAAGTCTTGATTATTCCATCCGATTGATTGAACGTGAAGTTGTGAAACTGAAACGAAAATCCGCACGGATTAAAATGCTTAAAACATTGTTTCTATGGGGATAAAGGAGGAATTTTTATGGATGTAGAGAAGAGCAATAAGGTAAAAGGTCTATCGCCAGAGAAGTTGAAAGCGATAGAAAAGTTCTATCATCATAGCGCATACGATAGGAGCGAGAACAAAAACCTCTATGATGAATATTACGTATACCCATACGTTGGAAGATTCGGTATAGGTCTGAAAATCAAAATGCCGTTATCATGTGAGGTTAGGTATTATATATTCAAGTAAATGAGGGAGACATGGAAAAGAAAAAGAAAATTATATTACCCGTGAAATCCAAATGGTTTCAGATGGAGAAAGAGGGAATAAAGCCAGAAGATTATAGGGAGATAAAACCTTACTGGCAAGTAAAGTTTTGCAAGAACTATTTCAAGGGTGCGGAATTTTGCATACAGGGAGAATGCCCTATTTGCAAGTTATTCAATCCGATCGAATATGATGAAGTGGAACTAACAGAAGGTTATCCGAAGAGAGAAGACAAAGAAAGAAGATTAATAAAGAAATTCAAACGGGTGTGGATAAGTTGGGGAAGACCAGAATGGGGTGCGCCAAAAAAAAGATGTTTCATTATTCAATGGGAGAAATAACAATGGAAAACGACAAAGACAAAGGACAGAAATACAGGTTACGCACAGAGAACTGTAAAGACATAGAAAAAGAGATCCGAAGGTTCGAAATAGGCGAAGTGGTTTGGGTGGGATTCTTTTACAATTTCATGCTATGTTTTGCTACAGCGAAAATCGTTGGGTATAAATTGATATACAACCCAGACGATAGCAAACCTTATTATCAGTACAAAATAGATTCTCTTAATAGAGAAGAGAAGAAGAATGTATTCGCAATCAGAAACACATTAGTAGAATGTATGAACGAAGCGAAGAAAGTATTAGGAAAATCAAAATTAATTCTTGAATAAAATGATACTATACGGATTAAACAATATAGTGAAGTGTGGTAGCGAAATCTACTTCATTGACCTTGTAGGCGAAAGGTTGCACTTAAGAAATGAGAATCCTATATGGCTATATGGTGTTACTTTAGATGAAATTGATAGAGATCTTCTGGAAGACATAGAAATGTCAGACTGGGTGCTGGACGCATTATTTAAAAGACATATTTACTTCGATAATAGCGAAGAGTTCTATTATTGGGAACTTGGTACTGGCAAATATTCGATTGAGAAAGTTGACGAAGATTTATATAAATTAATGATAGGTAGCAACATACTTATATATTTCGAAACTGTCCGTGAACTACAAAACGCATATCACTTCTATAGCGATTATGATCAAGAAGAGAATGAGTTGACGGAGGATATAGACACGAAACTAAAGAAACTTTTTAAACTTATATAATATGGAAATACAGACAAAATTTGAGATCGGGGATATTTTTTGGGCATATAGAAAATATCAAAGAAATGTGATTCATGACCGAGAAAAAGCGCATAAAGAGTATTCAAAAAGGGTAAACCTTACCGACTTAGAAGATTTAGAAACAAGGAATGAAATATACGATGAATATTCATATACCAATGGATTCGACATCTATGTGAGACAAGTTACAGGGGTTAGGATAGACGATTATTCTAAAATAAAATATATAGATGATTCAAGGTCTGAATGGGAAGAAGATGTCATGTTTCATAACGTAGGAGATCTTATCAAGTTCATGGAACAAACTCTTTTGGCAGAAGAAAAACACACTAAGGATTTATTAGAAAGATTTTTATAATATGTGTACTTTAATATCTTTTCTAATATTATTCATTGCTGGAAACGTGATTGGATTTCTATTCGCTGGGATGTATTACGATGAAGAAAAATGGATAATAGTAAGTTTAATCGAAACATTAATCTGTACTTTGTTACTTTTAATATATGTCATTCTAAATGGATAAATTCATGTTAACCGTAAAGCAAATGCGGGAAGCGCAAAAACGATACTTCCGCTACCGCACAAGCATAGAACTGAATCAATCGAAGAAACTTGAAAAAGAAGTGGACGATATGATCAGAGAAAGAGAGAGAGAAGAAAACGATAAGTTACAATTAAAATTGTTTTAGTATGGAACATAAATATAAAATAGGAGAAGAGGTTTGGTTTCGTTGGGGGGTAGTTATGAAAGGAAAAATCACAGCATATACGGAAGAACTTTTGAATGACGGAAGCATATTTACATTATATAAAATAAAACGTGAAGACCATGTTTATAATGTAGGAGAAGACTTAATTTTCAAAAATGAATTTGAGGTCGCAAATGATGTTCTTAAGTCATACGGAGTGAGTGAAGAACTTAGATTTCATCCTATATGTGATAAATGCTGGAGAGTCAAGACACAACAAGTTAAAGATTATTGAACTGAAAATTACAGAATCCATTTGATGGGATAGGCGGATTTCTCCCCTATCCCATTTTTTTTGTCGTTTGTGGAAGGATTTGTCGTTTTGCGAAACTTCGTGATTTTTTCTTGAAAAATTTGAATTTACCTCAAAAAAACGTTACAAACGTTACAATGCTTATAACTTACTGAAATACAATACGTTATTTTGTAACTTCGAAGTTACAAAAAGTTACAAAAAGTTACAAAAAGTTACAAAAGTTACAAAGAAGTTACAATAAAAAACACTCCTATTTACTTGAAATATAGCGATTTAAATGGTGCTTGTAACCTTGTAACTTTTGTAACGTATTTTTTCTATTGTATAAAAATGGTGGTTTTTAGAATCGAAAATCACCTATTATCTTTATGGAACAGAACATAAGTGTTATTTGCATCAACTAAAAGGGGAATAATACACCTATAAACATGATGGGTTTTATATAGGAGCGTTGTGATAACGCTCCTATATTGCATAAATAAAACCACAATTAATAAACAAAGAATTAAAGATATATCTTGAATTATGGTTTTGGAGATCGAAATAACAGAAGTTACAACGAAGGATCTTGCTAAGATCTTCCATTGGACAACACGCACGGCACAGCGCAAGATTTCTTTGCTTCGTGACGCTTACGGAATGCAGAAACACCAGATAGTCACACTAGATCGTTTTTGCGAGTATTACGGAATCGAAAAGAACCACATACACATTAAACATAAAGTTTAGTTCCAATATCTTTTAGTTTCATTCAATTTTCAATCGCTAAACCTAAAAACGACAAGAAAAAGTTCTACCCTGTTTATGTTTGCGGTATGAACAATAAAAACAAAATATTACTTGGTGCTGGCGGTTTCTTGGTATTGTGGCTACTGACTAGGAGAAAGAAGAATTTTATAGACGATTCTGATCTTGGCGAGTGGTCTAAAGATCGCTTCGACACATTCGACTATTACAACGAGGAGACGCAAGAATCATTGATCGAGCAGGATAAGAAGAACTCCCCGTATTACTTCGGTGACAAGTCGGAATCTGCAATATACGATCCTTTCTATGATTATTCGGATTCACAGGATCAATTGTATGTGATTCAGAACAACGAGAACGGATTGTCGAACTACGAGCCAGCGCAAGCGTTCAGAATAAGGATTGTTCCGAACTCTCTACGCTTCTGTGGTGAATTGGAAACTATACAGTCTGGCGAACTCGGAGATCCGAACAAATACAGCGCAAAATATTATTTGGCTTGTGTGCTGGAAATATTCAATCCTTACAAGTTTACTTCAACGAATTACAACCAAGCGACTATCAATGATATATATATAACAGATGTGTATCTCAACGGTGTGAAGTACAACCCTAACGCTTTTACTTCCGATTCTAGGGAATGGCATTCGCTTCGTGATGGGCAAGGAGGACTTATAAAGTATCTCAACACGGAAAATTACTTCAACATGACAGACGCTTCTGGTAAAGTTGTCACCGTTAAAAATGCGATACTTGGCGAACATTCGCTGTTCATTCCAGAAGTATTCTCATACACACCTTATCTAGGCAAGTCGTTGCCGTTCCCGTTGTTCAGATCCGACAACTTCGCATATAAAATATCGGCAGACAAGACATCCTATAAGTTGGATGAATCTTGGCTTAAAGATGTGAAATTCTGTGTGCATTTCAAGTTGTCGAACTCTTCCAGCAGAAAGAACTGGTGTGAAATCAAAGTTGGTACATCCAACGATACGACTACTAAGTATACGGCTGATTCGAACACTTCGGTGTCAACACAGAAGGAGTCTTATTTTAAGATAAATACCTCCACTCCTATCTATAGCAGGAAAGAAGTATGCGGACATCTTCTCCCTTACAAGAAATCCCCAGCAATTGCCGACATCGACAATGGATTCATAGAGAGTTATAACGTGCTTAGCGATGTGGAGGAATACAGAGACTTCGGCAAACTTGATCCTTGGAAAATTTTATACTAACGATATGAATACACCAGCAAAAATATTAATGGGAATAGGTGCTTTCCTTGGAATAGCCTACTATGGTACTTACAAGAAAGCGTACAATACGTTCATGAAGTGCAAGTTAGGGATTGACCGTGTGTTTCTTGACGCGATCGACCGTCACGGTTTCATCCTAGGTGTTAGGGTGAAGGTTACGAATCCTACCCGCAACACGTTACGGATCTCCAACGGAAACAAGTTGTACTTCTATATCAACAACCAGCGGTTGGCGCATGTCTATGTCCCATACAATCAAGTGATCCTTCCCGAACAGGATTCCGAACTGAATCTAGCCGTTTCGGCTGACTTCTCGGACATTGGCGGATGGTGGAACATTCTTCTGGATGTGGCGAACACGGCAGACATCAAAGTCGCTGGTAGCCTAAAGATAAACGGTCTTTCCGTACCTATACCGCCTATTACGGTGTACAAGTACAATATCGAGAACATCGTGAAGAACGTTAAGAATTATTCTGGAATATGAGGACTTCGGCAAACAATAAGAAGCGTCTTGTGAATCCGAAGGGGTACACGATGGACATAGTGAACGCTGTGTGCGACTGTTACGACAGAAACAGACAGACAGTTCCGAACGAATTGTTTGCTTTGTGTAGAGACATGGGGGCAACATCACCTTCGGATATTTGCGCTTTCATCTTCGAATGGGTGGATGATAACATAGACTACAAGGTCGATCCGAACGGTGAGCAATGGATCAAGACTCCAGCGAGATTGATTTCCGACGGAGTAGGCGATTGCAAAAGTTTCTCCATTCTTATATGTTCGTTCCTCACACATTACGGAATCGACAACATGTTCCGTTTCGTGGCATACAAGGGTAGCGACTACACGCACGTATATCCAGTAGCCGTGATAGACGGTGAAGAAGTACCGCTGGATGTTGTCGCTTACAAGCAGAGGGGAATCGAAATAGGTAACGAGTTAAAATACAAAAAGAAATACGATCGAATGAACAGTACAAGAATATCAGAGTTAAGCGGAATCGGAGGAATGGAGATAACCGTTTCAAACGATATGAGCGTGGCGGAGTTGGTCGCTGAATCATGCGCATTGGTCGGCATGGTGCAACTGGACAAGACGAAGTACAATAAGTATCAGATCTTGAAGGAACTTATCAAAAAGTACCAGTCTTCATTAGACAACTTCCGTATGGCTTGCTATGGATGGATTTCTCAAGGTGAATCCAGTGGGGAATATCCATCTAAGGGAACTATCTCTTACGATGTGTTCATGGATAACTGTGCTTCGTTCGTGAAGGGGCAGAACGATCCAAGAAGCGGTTATTCAATCTCTCAAGAATTAATGGACATGCCAGAGGTGCAGGAAGCGTTCGATTTCCTAGAGGAAAATGTTTATCCGTATCTGAACAAGTACAAACAGAACTCCGAAAACAAGAAACTGGCGAAGGATCTGTTGAATGTCGGAATGAACGGACTTTACCTATTCATTCCTAACAACTATCTCAACGGAACACAGAAACAGAAGAAGCAGAATGAAAACACGTTCGTTGAAATGATGTGCGGTACTAGCGCATTTACGGAGACAAGCGCAAAGAACTTTATTTACGCTGGCTTCGTTTCAATGTACAAGTGTTCGCCACAATCCTGTTTCAATGCGATGTTCGGGAAGAAGGTGAATACGGATTACAGCGCATATCTCGCTGGTGACGATGATTTCTGTGGGCAAATCGAGTTCAATCCTAACTACCCAGATACGATGGAGGTACAGAAAGCGGAAGTCGTAAAAGATGCTGACATCAAAGGTGATGTCAAAGGATGGATCGATTCGGCTACTGGATGGTTCACGAAGATATGGGAGACTGTAACTGGCGGAAGCGGTTCTGGGAACAACACCTACAGGAAAATCACACCTTCGTTTGATGATGGCGGTAGCGGTATGGGTTGGGTAGTGCTTGCTGGAGCGTGTGTGCTAGGTTTTATGTTGCTTAGGAAGAAGAGGAGAAAATAATATGTATATCGGTTCGACAAACATAGTAAATAGTCCATTCAAGGTCTGGACTGATAACAGGACGGATGTTGAGTTACGGCAGAGTGAACGTTTATTGTTCTCCCGCGTACATCTTATCACGGCTTATCTCAACAACATGCCAGCGGATGATCCGCAACGTAATGTGTTGCTGAACATGCTTTCCGTCTACTATATCGAATTGCAACTGATTAAAGAGTTCGGGGTTACTCCAGATTATCTGTACCGCGCGGGAGTAGTTTTGTCCCGTTATGTATCGGAAATAATGGGACGGACATTCCTATCTGATGAAGAGCGTAACGCATTCATATTGAATGTTCTTTCTGACATTAAACAACGTACGATCAACGGCACTACTTCCGTTGCGGACATGGATTTCTTCGCGGACTGGTTGAAGGATGTATACGATCAGAACTATTTCATCGACTTTACGAATGGTGGAATCTCCCAGAACACACCAAGCGCAATGATCGGTGATGTGATAGATACCGAGTTGACAAACGGATTCGTCAAAGTCGCTGGAAATCTAGTATATACTGTAGTACCCTACTCCACGATGTCCACAAACGAAGCGAAGCGCAAACGAGCGCTTCAAAATGCGGTTATATCCAGCGTATGCGGAAGCGGTTTCGGTTTTACTGACGCTATTTGCAACAACTATATTAATAGTGCGATCGTGAACTCAACGCACGGACTTTCACCAGAAATATACGTTGAGGGTATGAAGGAAGCGGGCAAGGAAATGACCGCTGGAATCGGAATCGCAGAAGAAGTAGTCACATTGATCGTTGGTATCGTCACTTCGTTCCTCACGGCTGGAACAGCGGTATTCACGGCTATATACAATGCCAGAAAAAATACCGCTTATCGTGACGCTGTTACAGGATTGAACAACGCTGAACTGTGTTACGCGGACATACCAGACTGGTTGAGACTTGGAGACATTGACGGTGACGGTACGGATGATACGCTGAAAGTTTGGCTTGGAGTGCTGGGAATCGGGACATTCGCATATTTGTACTCAAAAAAGAGATAGAATCTTTATTATTAATAACTTAAAACTTTTTTATCATGGCAAAGTTGAAATTAAAGAAGTTGCCGAAGAAGCCTAAGGCTTCTGCAAGCGTAACAACCAAAGAAAATTGGTTGAAGAGAGTTGCGGACATCCGCAAAGAGAATGCACGCATCCGTGCGGACAAGAAGAAAAGCGAAGCCTTGGACAAGAAGATTCGCGAGACACGAAACTATGTATAATCACTAAAAATCAAAAATTATGGCATTCAAATTTAACATCACTTCCATGTTGGGCGGTATCGCTGGCGGTTTCGCAAGTTCTTACGTGGAAGACTTTTTGGGGAAGGAGAACAGTACGGAAAAGTCCTATACCCCTATCATCGTAGAAGCGGTTGCTGGTTCGGCAATCTCCGCATTCGTGAAACAAGACCTTATCAAAGGAGTGGGCAACGGCATGGTTGGTGTCGCTGGCTACAACTTGGCTAAGATGGTTTCCGACTCAAGCGAAGCGAAGACCAGCGGTTTGGGCAGACTCCGCCGTCACAGAATCGGTGAGTTGCTTCCTTCACAGTCCGCTGTAGGTCAAACGGCACAGACCAACAACGTTGACTAATAGAACGAAAAGTTAAACAATAAAAAAATTAAGTTATGAACATTACTCCTATTGAATTTGCGCGCAGGAGATTCGTTGAACTGAACGAATACTACGGCAATCAAGGTATTCCACCGCAGACCTCCTACCTTCGAATCGAAGAGAAACTTGTCGGTGGTCGCGGAAATTATCAGTTCAATCTCCAAAAGGAGAATCTTTCAGAGGTTGAGCGTGGTTTGGACAGAAACGATTTGTTCGTAGTTCTTGGCGCAAGTATCTATTTGCGTATCGAGGATAAGGACAAAGCGGGCATTCTCCCTCCTCACTTCTTCGCAAAGAAAGGTCGTGTAACCAAGACTCCAGTGTCTGGTGCAACTCCAGCGATTTACACGCTGGACGAATATGGATTCCTCACGGATGACATCAACGCACTGTACAACGGTAACTTGTTGATCCAAACTGGTACGGTTGTGAACTTCCAAGCGATCCCGACAGCATTGTTCAAAAAGCAATCCGCAGGTATCGTTGGAACTCAAGCCAACTACGTGAAGGATGTTAACAATGCGTTCGATCTGCAAGATTCTTTGTATGTTCTTCCAGAACGTTTGGCATTGGCTGGGACACAGAATCATAAGATTCAATTGTCGTTCCCTTCATTCAACGGGTCTGACTATTCCGCCGCACAGGCTGGAAACGGAACATCAACCACCGATGACACAATCATCCCAACGACTAACTATGAGTCTAAGGTTGGTTTGTACTTGCTTGGTTATCTTGTTCCTGGCGGTACTGACGATCGCTTTAGAGTGCCAGCAAACCCATTCTCCAAGGCTATCTAATTGCTGATTCTTTGTTTTTGTCAATCGGGGATTCTCCCGTCTCCTCACACTATAGCGTAGAATTGCGCGGATGGGGAATCCCCGATATATTTTATAAGATTATGATTATCCAAAATTTCGACAGCATATTTCTTAACTTCTCCGATACGGTGAAGGAGTGTTTCTTCCCGCAGGAAAGACTTTCCAATTCCCGCGTGATAGACTATTTTTTCATCAACCCAGATTTCAACAAGATGGGAATGTGGGATTATTACGGGAGTATACCGATGGCTAGAGCGACAGACGGCACACCACTTATCGCATTGCCAGCGGATGGGTACGAAGAGTTCTCGAGAAATTTTGACGGATTTTTGGATATTTTCTCCGCGGACCAAAAACACATCATCGACAAGTGTACGGTATTCGATTTCTTGTCCCGCGGTAGATTTCCGTACTACCCTCTACATTCGACTATAGATCCTTCTCTGTCAAAAGTTCGCTGGACTCCGAACACTCCTATCCCGTTCGACTCCAACCACTTGTCTGAAACGAAGGGATCGTTGAACATAGGTCTGTTCTATTGCACACAAGAAAAAGATCCATATTCATGGATTGTGAAGTCAAGGTCATTCCCTATCCTCATGGACGGAACGGAAAGTAGAATCTATTTCAAGGATTTCACAAACCTAGGATTACAGGGTAAGCAAATCAAAAAAATCATCATACATGGACTTTATGATGATAACGATAACATCATCCCAACTGATAAGTATATCACGATCAAGACATACAACGGAAGGGAGATAAACGCAATGCCTTCGGGTTTCCTTGTCGAGTTCCCGACATGGGGCGCTGGGAACACAGGTTACCAAGCATTGCAATACAAAAGAGACTTGAATGAAATCTTCTTCGATGATTTGGAAATTGACGAAGATAACTCATATATAGACAATCCGTGCGGAAGCGGATTCGAAGGTACGATAACATTTTATTATTGATAAGATATGGTAGATTACGTAGTTAACGGAGCGATCGGTATCTCAATGCTGGATTTGCGTGCAGGTCGAAATTACCTCCCCTATGTGGCGGAATTGAAAGACCGTGTAATTAAGTACATAGATTTCTTCTATACCTCCAGCAATGGAGTTGACATAAACGGCAATGTGATCGGTGCTAACCCGTTCGACAACACGCTGTCACTTGTGAAAAAGGACACAACCGATTTGGTTGTGGACAATGTTTCGTGTGTCGAATTTTGCCCATACTTGCAATGCGGTAAGCGTAAATTCGTAGGCTACAAACTTGATCTTCCGAAGTCTTACATTTCCACAGATTCCTTTGACGCGCATACGAACGCATTCCTTGTCTTCTACTATGAAGACGATAAGGGAGTGACGACGAAGCGGAACGAACAGATCAAGATCTCCACATCTGGAGTGAACTTCGGAGTCGGCACAATGAACTTCTTTGAGGATAACAGAACGCTGGCTGACAAGCACTTCACACAGATTTATCCGTCATATTCTGTCTTCACTCAGAAGGGTGAGCAAAACATTCTTTCCACTTATTCGTGGTGTTCAATGTTCGTGAATCTGGTGAAGGATAACAACATCTTTGTAAAGAATGTTCCACTGTATCTCCTACAAACTGGATATGACTTCTGGTATGGACATATCGTGTTCGATGGCGTGCAGATAGACTTCACAAGAAGTTACTTGCAGACAGACTCGCAACAGCAAGCCAATTTCACGGGTCATCCTGTTGTGCTGGGATTCAAATACAACGACTAACGGATTAAAAAACAAAGAATATGATAGTAGGTATTGACAATCTGATTCAAGTTGTCGAGGACAACAAGATCGAGAACTGGGAGGTTCGTTCAAGTCTCAACGATACGAACTCAATCCAAATGCGCACGAACGAGCAGTCACAAACAAGTGCGGAGAAAATCAAACTCCTCCGTGATGTGATGTCCAATAATTACGGAAAGTTCTATTTGATCGGGTACAAGACTCCAGAGCAGTTGAAGGGAAGAATCACGCTGGAGTTCATGATCAAGCAAGACATCGATTCTCCGTCACGGGCGGTTTCTGGTGTTGTCGCTTCTCAAACTCCACCTTCTATGGAAGGTTACATGAAGGAGTCGGAGGTTACGAAGACCGTTGAGAACGCACAACTGAAATACCAGTTGAAGGACTTGGAATCCAAGGTCGCCTCACTTGAGAAGGAGAAAAAGGAATTGCAATCTCCGATGAACGATTTTTTTCGCAGTCTATCCCCTATTGTCGGAGCGATCGCTACAAACTTGCTAAAGGGGAAATCTCCAGTCGCGATAGGAGAATTATCAAGCGGAGAATCACAACCGCAACAAGAATCGGAAGTAGAACTCCAATGCGCAAGTCAAGAAGAATATGACGCTTTGCAAAATGCGCTTGAGCGTTGGCAGAAGATAGACGGGGATTGCTTCCTCCTTATCTGTAAGATAGCGGATTTGGCGGAGAATGACCCTTCAACCTACAACATGGCTAAAACAATGCTAATGAGTAAGTAAGATGAAACAATTACCTAAGACATATATATTGCCGATCGGTGCGGAAGTCACAAACATCCGTATTGATGAAAATCTGTGCAACAAGAAGGCGATTTTCAATGAAACCGCTGTCAACATTACACAGGACGGAGAATCCTACACGCAAACGGAGTATTATATCGGAGTAATGACGGGAGCGGTTGGGAAGGACAGAGACTTCCCAGTGTACAACTTCCTACGTGGCAACCAGTCGCTATGGACAACGGCATTCCCGACAATAACAGGCGATGTGACGGAGCAATACACGGCAAAGGCGCAAAACTACCTCAATACGGTTCTTAACGCTGACCGTCAAGTGATGGAAGACCTATTGCTGGCTTCTGAATTTATCATGCGTCTGGAACGCAAGGGGAAGGATTGCTCCAAGTACCGTGCGGAGATTAAACGGCTTTACTCCAGATTACAGGAACGAGAAGACGATGTGAAAGCGTATGCTACGGGCGAACAGACCGAATCGCCATCTCAAGTGATGTCTTCCGCGTTGGAAGGTATCGTCAACGACAGGGCGAATCTTGGGTTCATCTTCTCCACTTCGGTAATCGTCACGGCAATAGTTGTCGCTTCATTCAGTGCGTTGGCATGGTACGTGTTCTATACGGACGCTGGGGAAGGTCGTTCGGATTGTCGGAAGTCAAAGGAGTTGAACAAGATTCTCGCCAATGTGGATTCGGAGACGAAGGAAGAGATTTACGATTACATAGACAAATATGCCGACTCATTCTATAAACGTGCCATGTCAAGGGCGAAATGGGCGCAATTGATGGGCAACGTGAAGACGATTGCGATTGTCGGAGGTATCGGATATTTGGCTTACAGGTTTTTATTTAAAGGGAGGGAATGATTATGGCAAGAAGAAGGTATAGCGTCCAAGACATGGAAGATATTCTAATCGAATATGGAATATGTTCCGAGGAATTTTTAGAAGGCGCAGTTTGTGTCGGAGGTTGGAATGAAGAGACAATGGAACGCGTCTTGTTCTATAAGACTGCTAACAGAGACTTTGACCAACTATTAGAAGAATTAGAGGAGGAATAACAATGATTCACTGATAAAAAAAATACATCATGAAACAGAAACATGAAATAATTTCGGTGGAAACATCTGATTATGTAGTAACTTTTAACAACGCTACTATAGAAATATTTGACGAGACAAAAGACATATTAGATGTTTCGATACGTAGCAAAACATCATCCGCTTCTTTTTCCTTGCGGAATGACAAAAACATGGTTATCTTCCCTAATAGTATTTCTGGAAAATCAGAAAGCGGTAAAAATGTACGGTTCGTTTTTGACATGTATTAAAACAAACAATAAATGATACTATACGACAAAATAAAATATCCACATGCCCGCATATTTGCGGAGCGTGTGATCGAGATAGCGGACAATTTGGGCATTGATCCCGATTGGCTAATGCTGGTAATGTACTTCGAAAGCGGATTGAACTCGAAAGCGAAGAACAGAAACAGTAGTGCGACTGGTCTTATCCAGTTCATGGAGTCAACGGCTAGGAACATGGGGACTAGCACAGAAGCACTGTATAACATGGACGCTTTGGATCAACTTGTCTACGTGGAGAAGTATTTCCAGCCGTACAGGGGGAAGATGAAGTCGCTGACGGATGTTTATCTTGCCGTGTTCTATCCTTCCGCTGTAGGGAAAGAAGATGATTATGTGCTTGGAGGTGCTGGCACGGACGCTTCCCGCAACATCGCCCGTCTGAATCCGATATTCGACACGAACAGAGACGGACAGATTACTAAATCAGAGGTGACTAAATACATCACCAACTGGGCGCAACGTGTTACACGTTCCAGTGTTAACACCGTGATCAAGAAAGCGGTGAACTACTTACCTTTGGCATTACTTTTTTTTTTGTAGCATATAAATTGACTAAGTGACATGAACAAGTCGGATTTTGATTACAGAGTGCGATACCGCACAGCGTCATATAACGCTAATGCCACGATGTTGGCTGACGCATTTTCTTGCGTAGTGTTCACGAACAAGGGGACAGTTCCAGCGTTGATTAACGGGAACATCCTTTTGAAGAAGGACGAGTCGTTTTCATTCAATGAACGCCCATACGTGTACATCGAATCCGATTTTGAGATCATCTTCCAAGATCCAGATCCAGACGATACGGATCAAATCCGTAGCGTATGTAGCGTATGTAGTTATTACGAAAAAGCATAAAGACAAAGAATATGAGTTTACGACACGAACATAACAACGGTGCTGGCGGTGGTGGAAATGCCAAAATAGAATCCCCAGACGGATCTTTAAATGTCACTGAAAATGGTAATGTGACGGAAGTTTCTGTCAACTGGAATGAAATGCCAGAAACGGAGGTGACTTCCGAGGACGGGTCTGTGGAGGTGACTAATGAACCTACTTCAACAGGGGAAAAGTACGATCTGTCCGTACCTCTTGCGACAGAGGAGAGAAAGGGATTAATATCTCCATCTGGCAAATACCAAATCGACCACGCACAACTAATACAGACAAACGAGCAAGTTAGCACCGCTAACGTGTCGGCTGGATTATTGATGAACGAAGATCTCGAATATTATCCAGTAGAGGGTCAAATGATGACATGGAGAGATCTTAACGGAAAATTGCACTTGTCCCGTTACGAGCCTAATACCCCTAAGAATAACGGATTTGGAGCGTTGAATTGGAGAACAGCGGTATATGACGCTGTGAACAATTCAATCATCGTGGAATCAAAGTCTGGTGACAATGCTTCTCCAGCATCTGGCAAGTTCTTTGTTACTCGTAGCGTAAATGGTGGCTGGACATGGACTCCTTACAATGACGTGGATTCTCCAGTAGAGAACTGGGGAGTTGGAGCATATTACAACGGAACGGCTGTGTTCATCTCCCGCAACACTTCGCAGGAGATAGAATACACGACTGACGGAGGATTGACTTGGGTACGTACAAATCTTCCAAGTAAGACAAGGTGGGATTCCGTCTGGTGGGACGAGAACGGAAGATGGGTATTCCACGCGGAAGACCCAGTGAATCTCGTATATGCAACAAATGATTTTTCCTCATGGGAAAATGTGTCAAGCGACTATCCATCTGGATGTAGGTGTTATTTTTTACCGAATGATCCGACAAGATACCCATACAGCGGTAAGACTTCCGACTGGATGTGCATGGCGAAGAGAACTATATTTGGCATGAAGCAAGATGTGCTTATGGTGAAGACAAGTTCTGGCTGGCAAAACTTCTTCACTTTCGGAGAAGGTTCGAACGCTACAAGACACTTCCCCATACAAATACAAGTGGAATCTTATGGCGGAAATATAACAAAGGAATACGCGGATCTATTCGTGAATGACGAAGGAATGGCATTTGCTCCGATTTTGTACTTAAATTCATCTTTAAGATACAGAATTGCTGGAGAATCTTCTGACTGGTGGATATTTCCGACTATGATTTCCTTAAGGAGGAATAAGATTTATGCCGTTGTTTCGAATGGGACAAATATATACAATGCGTCAGGATCAATGACAAATCTTGGTTCTAACTTAATTTTGGAAAAAGGAGATGTCGTTATAAGTGGAACGGAAGCCGTCAACTTTATTCCTTATGGTAGCGAGACTGAATCTATATTCACGTTCGGAGGGGTGAAGCATAGCGATGCGGGATTCAGACAAAGTTCATTTAACTTGTTCCTTACAATAGCGGGTGAAAGCGTCATTGCTACTCCGCCAGACTTTTGGAGGGAAATTCCGCTCCTTGACGAGAATAAAACAGGACTGGTCTATCAAGAGGGGAACGAAGCGAAGACGATAGAACTAGGCGACTACCTAGAGAAGCGTACGACCGAGACAGGAGAGGAAATCGGTACAATACACTCTGACCGAATCACACCATACGCAAACTACATGCTAAAAAACTCTAACGGTAGTGTGTGGTGTCCCGTTGATGTTGCGGACATGGTGGATGGTGTAACGAAGATATATTCAGATGAGGAATGCACGACAGAAATAGGTGTTGTCACCAACCATTCCTATAATCCGAACAATCCTCTCGATGTGGAGGTGTCCATAGGAGGAGTCACGGAGGTGTATATCATTGATCCGACAAAAATTCCGAAAAGTCTTGCGACTACATTTGCGATAATACAAGCGATCGAGGAGTTAAAAAAAAAAGTTCCAGTAGCTAAGGCAGTTTGGTATATACATAACGGTGTCCCTTCGCGAGTGACAGGGATAACGTACAACAATAATACTGGCTATTTCGAGAAAACGATAAGTAACAATGTCAACGACCAAGTAGTCACGACTGTGGACGAACAACCACCAGCGTTGGACTACTCTAACATGATCATGCTATATACTTGCATACAAGTGACTGGTACGTTTACGACATACGTTGCGTGTGTTTACACGGATGGGACAAGAACGGCTCCTTTATTTTTGACTGTTTAATCAATTATCATACTATGGCTACATACGATATTTCAATCACACTTGGTAAGCGTTGCAAACTTTGCAACATGCAACCTCAATACGGTAATATGCAACAAGCGCACGCAAGCCGAGTGTTGCGCGCTGTTTTTATAGAGTCTTTTGGGGCAACCCAAATGCAGGCTTACGAGATCACAAAAGATGGACTTGGTAATTACCATGTCCCAGAAACAAAAGAAGACTCACCGACAATGGTGAAATTCGATGAAGACGCATTAAAATGCTTCAAGGAGTTTATAGATAATTTGTCCGATGAAGAACGAGTTTACTTCGGGGACGAAGCAATTTTTGCAAATGCTTTGAATCTGTACGACCAAATGACTACCGCACAACAGGGAGAACAAGAAAACCCATAAATGGAGGATAACAAAATGAAACGTGAAGACTGGATTTTATTGCTTGTGATCGCTTCTTTGCTGGGAAGCGCATTCGTGATGAAGAAGTTCTCCCCGCTCCTTAAACAGGCGGAGGAGAAGAAGGAAACGACAGAAGAAAATGCGTGATTACTGTTTCATCATATTATAAACTTCTTTAAACGTGTTTGACGCATGGACAACTGGAATATAATAATAGATACGTGTCTAGCGGTCTTCGCTGGTGTAGGCGGATTCGTGGCGGGAAAGAAGAAATCAGACGCGGACGCAACCCGCACGGCTTTCGAAGCCTACAATGTGGCACTGGAGAGCCTACGCAACGAGATTAAGAAGACCACAGAGCGATGGAACGAAATACGGGGCGAACTGGAACGTAAGATCGATGAACAGGGGAAACGTATCTCCGAACTTGAGAAGGAAAACGCGTCTTTGAAGATCCAAATCGAGAAATTAGGATGAAAAAAACACGCTATATATTAACATTGCTTTTATTTGCCCCCATACTGTGCGGTTGCGGGGTAAAAAAGCATGTCCAGACGGAAAGCACCACCACACAGGCGAAAGTGACGGTAAAAGATACCACATACACCCACGAAACCGCCAAGGAACAAACGGAGGGGGCGGAAATAGAAACCGTTTGGGAAGTCACCACCACGGAGACCACCCCAGCGGACACAACCGCGGGCAAACCAGCCAAGACCACGACCAAAACCACGAAAAAGACCGTACGGACCGCGAAACAGACCACGGAACGCACCGAAACGGGCGAAAAGGTAGGGAAACACGAAAAACAGGCGGAAACCAACCAGACGTCAAAAAAGGAGGTAAAAAACAAGGAAACCAGCGGGGGCGGGTGTAGGATTTTAGGCTATTTGTTTATATCTCTATTGTTTGTAATAATATTGATAATAGTCACTACACGACTAGAAAACAGGCGAAACCGCCCAAAATAGATCTTCTCATATATCCATATTACCGCGCGCGCGTATGTGCTTATACTGGCATATACGCGCGTTTTTTTGCCCCTCCAGAAAGACCAGGGGGGCAAAAACGCTACCTTAAATTTTTCTCGCTGATTATCAAGCAGTTACGTAATTGTACTAAAAATTATTACATTTTTATTTGCACGTGTAATAATTTTGTCATACCTTTGTCACAGACAAACAGGGAAACGGAGAGCCAGCCAAAGCAAGTCCCAAGGGCATGGGCGTATATTATGAAGACTTACAAAGTAGATTTTTTAAAGTTCAAAAATTCATTCGTTGTGGTTCGCGTATACTTGAACAGGGCGCAAACCAAGTTTATAGATAAACTAGAGCCTTCTATAAATTCAGCGTATGAATATGTAGACTGGTTGAACGACAACCAAATAAACCCAAGGAATTTAAAGTAATAACAATATAACTGGAGGACAATACCATGGAATCAATTAATTATCAGAACTTTCTGGACGAAGTCAGAAACGATTTGAAAGAGTTTATTCTAGACAGATGGGATGAAAAGGAAATTAAAGATCTGGACAGGAACGAAGTGTATGACGAAGCATTCACGGAAGACAGCGTAACTGGCAACGGTTCTGGAAGTTATTTTTTCAATGCGTGGAAAGCGAAGGAATCTATATTCAATATGGACGAAGATTTGCTAAGAGAAACCATTTCTGTATTTGATATTGACATGTCGGAACATTGGGGAGACTGGGAATATTTAGATGTGTCTGTACGGTGTTACGCACTGGAACAAATAGACATTGACGAACTATTGAACGAGATCCGCGAAGAGACGAAAGAAAAGGAGGAATAAGATTTAATAACCAGCGGGGGGTAACCCCCGCACAAAAACGAAAGATCATGAAAGCAATTATAATAAATGAAACTGATATAGATTTGTTCGACGAACAAATGCAGGTGGAAATAGAAAGAGCATTATATAAGGGAATGCATTTTTGCGGATGGATTTTTGTGAGGATGGACAGCGGGAGAAAAGAAAGTAGATACGTTTCTTTTAACGTGTCAATCACAGAATTAGATTATTTAACCGTAAAAATACAGGATCTAACAAATGAGTAATTAACCAGCGGGGGGCAACCCCCCGCACAAAAAACGAAAGATCATGAAACTATACACATTAGTATGTAATTACTGGAATGCTGGGGACTGGTATAATTACACGGTAAATAATAGATCAATGAATCCTAGCGGGTGTGAAATTCTTGGTGTTTTCCCATCTCTTGAACTGGCACAAGAAGCAATGAAAGGAATACCAGAAGACGAAGATTTCACACAAGACATGACAATATACGAAAGTGAGCCATTTAATTTAGATAAGTTCATGAAAGATTACGACCTTACGGTATATGATATTCAATTATTCTATTATGAAAACTGGAGGGTTTATTTTGATGGAGATTTCATGAAACACCATCCAGTAGATGTACTTACAATAGAACAGAACTCGAAGGAATTACAAGGTGACGAAATAATAATAGAATGGTCTTATTATCGTTACGCTGGATATGCGAGGAAATTTCACGACATATATACGGCGGAAGAATTGGGGTTTGAGAAAGAAACGGATCTAGCAACAGGAAACGAAGAATCAACATACAGAAAGAATTTTTCCATACTTCTAACACATGAAGAAGTTGAAGGGCTAACAGAAAAAGAACTAGAAGGGAAAATCATGGAAGCGTTGGAAGATGGTTCGTGGAAATGGACTTATGATTCAGATTATAAATGGTTTGTTAATATGAAATTTGGAACTTACGAAGTATAGGAGGATTAAATATGAAAAATACAATATATATCAAGAAGTACGAAGCAAAACGGATTTTCTACCGTTCAGACAGAAAAACAATGGTAGAACGCTTCAACAGCAAGGAGGACGCGTGGCGATTCCTTCGAGACAACGAAACCGAAGAGGGACACTTTGACGAAGTGGAAACGATCTGGGTGCGTCTGAAAGTTCGTAAACGAGATATAAACACACCAACGCGGGAAGAAATACGGGCGATCATGTCACATGGAACGGCGACAGATCTTTGTAAATGCTTTGTGAAGTGTACGGGACTAAAATACTATCGCTATGAAGCGCAAGAATTTTTCGCTACGTTCACACGATCAAAGAAGCAATACACACGCATGAAAGATATACTATACAGTGCAGAAACTAAGCATTCACGCTGTATATATGAATATGACCAGTATTTTGGCAGACGCTGGCAATGTGTCGAGACATTAAAAAGAAACATTCGGGAAGGTCTGAACAATTACACAAAAGTACCAGTGCTTGGCTACACACATTTATACTTTGTTTCCCCATATTACGGTCATAGCGACTATAATAAATGGTGCGCCCTACCGATCAAGGGGAACGAGAAATTTTGTGCGACTTTGATAAAGTTGGCGAAGAAA
>JAEIGA010003393.1_pt1 | contig 24994 bp, 20 predicted proteins | sample 9270691 | NCBI WGS metagenome assembly JAEIGA01 (sample SAMN17057246, study PRJNA624740) | gut metagenome | biome: biome; isolation source: fecal sample | host: Bos grunniens | place: China: Xizang | collected 2019
CTTATTGGTAAATATAAAACAAGAAAAAAGGATGTTTATGACTATTTTTATAGTTTGTATGTAACATCAAAAGAAATTCAAACACAATTTATAGAAAAAATAAAGAAAAAAATTTTAGGTGATATTAATACATTTAATACTTATCAAGGTATTATAGATAATGATAATTTTAAATTATTATTGTTGATACATAAGTCGATATGTGATTTTAGAAATGAACATCCAATTTGTTTAGGTTATTTTTTTCTTAAAGAAATACAAAAAATAAATTCTAATTATGATGAATGTATTTTAAAAGACATGTTAAATGATGCTAATATATTCATAAAAAATGCGATATATGAAATATTAATAGATATTATAATAAAGATGGAAAAAATATGAATAAAGTAGATAAAGAATATTGTAAATTATTACAAGAGATATTAGATTATGGGCGATATAAAAATAGTCGTGCTGGAGAAACAATTTCACTTTTTGGCAAATCTATGAGATTTGATTTAAGAGAAGGTTTACCACTTTTAACAACAAAACGTGTATATTATAAGGGTATTATACATGAATTATTATGGTTTTTAAAAGGTGATACTAATATAAAATATTTAATAGATAATAATGTACATATTTGGGATGATGATGCTTATAGATATTATTTAGAAATATCTAAAAACGCTAAAGAAAGATTCGAAACAAAAGAAGATTTTTTACAAGCAGTGAGAGAAGAAAAAACATTTGTTTTTTCAGGGCATAAACAAGACCCAAGTATATTGAAATATTATAAAGCTGGTGATTTAGGTCCTATTTATGGTAAACAATGGCGAGAATATGGATATAAAAATAACGACCAAATTCAAAATATCATTGATTTATTAAAAAATAATCCAGATGATAGACGAATGCTTTGTATTGCTTATAACCCTAATTATTTACATGAAATGGCATTACCCCCTTGCCACATAATGTTTCAATTTTATACTTATGAATTACAAGCAATTGAACGTTTAGACTGGTTATGTAAACAAAATGGTAATAAATTTGATGAATATAAATATTTAACACATGAACAGTTAGATGAATTAAATGTTCCAAGAAGAACGTTAAGTTGTTCATTTTCAATGCGTTCAAATGATTTTTGTTGCGGAAACCCATATAATATTGCACAATATGCTATGTTGACTTATATGTTGTGTGAGGTATGTAACATGATACCAGGTGAATTAATATATAATGGTGGGGATGTTCATGTTTATTCTAATCATATTGAAGGGGCTAAAGAACAGTTATCTAGGAATGGTAGTGAAATTATACCTAAATTGAAGTTTGCTCGTAAGGTGAATGATATTAATGATTTTAAGTATGAGGATTTTATAATTGAAGATTATAATCCAGACCCGACAATAAAATATCAATTAAATGTAGGTTTATAAAATAAAAAAAGAAATGAAAATGATAAAAAGTGGTTAGAAGAAAATTAAATGAAACTATTAAAGAAATGTATAATGCTGGACTTGAAGATGAAAATTTTGTCATGGAAGCAGTTATGCATACTTTAGGTGGCACATGTGAAAAATCAACAAAAGAAGAAGATATGTACCATCATATTGATTTTTGGTGGAATAGCCCTAAAAAGGGGGGAATAGGAATTGATGTAAAAGGGGTTAAGAAAAAAAATAGAAAGGATAAAGAAGTTGATGATACTATACATTGGGTAGAAATACAAAATGTGAAGGGTAATAAGGGGTGGATTTATGGTGATGCTGAATATATTGCTTTTAGAACTTTATCACATATAATTTTTGTTAAAACAAAAGTATTACAACAATGGAGCGAAGAAAAGGTTGATTGTAGTAAATTATCTTATAGTAATCCTAAAGGGTGTTATATACCTTATCAAAGATGGCAAAGACAAGATATTGTTTATAAAATACCCACGGAAGATTTAATTCAATTATCTGATTTTATTATTGATATTTAAATTGAAGAGACTCATTTTGAGTCTCTTTTTTTTTAATGTTTTGATATTTATTTTTGTATAAATGTTGATTTTTTATAAAATTAAAGTATTTATTAATAAAATGTTTTTATTATTATGAAAATTATTTTAGGTGAAAATAATTTTCCTACTTTATTAACGGCAATGTTAAATGAAAATAATGATAATAATGTTATATTAAATAAAATAGATATGACTTTAGAGTCATTAAAAAAGCTTTTACAACGAAGCGGTGTTATAATGTTTGATATTTTAAATGGTAAAGAGTATATAGTATATGAATTAACCAATTTAGAAGTAATGTTAGGCAAAAAATACTGTATTTGTCGTTTAATAAAAGACGGAGAACCTTATGGGCAACTTATGGTAAAACCCATGGTTCAATTTAAAATGAAAAATTACTAAAGATAACATATATAATATTATGACTAAATTTGATAATCAAATTTCAAGAATGAAAGCCATGATGTCTTATGGCTTGAATGAGAATAAAAATCAGTTTTCAGATATTGAATATCAACGCGAAGGTGCTGATGGTAAAATGTATGGTATTGTACGTGAAGGTACTAAATATTATATCAAAGTGTCAAATAAAACTACAAATACACTAAAAGAAAATTTTGATTATATTGGTGGTTTTAGAAATCGTAAAGATAACGAATATACAAGTTATGCAAATGCTCTTAAACATTTTGAGTTAAAAATGCAGTCAATCCAAGAAGCTAAAGGTAAGAAAGATATTGTAATTGAGTCTTGGAATCCTGATAAAAAGGAAATGCTTACACTTGAAGCTACTGATAAAATGCGTAGAGAAATTGCACGTCAACAACAAATTATGGGCAATGCAACATTGATTCAAGAAAAGAAAAATTATACAGTAAATCTTTCTGAAGGTGAATGCTGCAAAGTTGATAAAGAATGTGCTGCAACACAAAAAAATAATATTAAAAAGAAATCAGATGGTAAAGGTGAACCTACTGGTACTAATGGAGACCCCTTTACAGAAAAAGTTAAAGGTGAAACATGCCAAAAGTCTAATGGTAAAAACGAATGCAATCCAGTGATGGAAAGTGAACAAGTATTGGGATGGAATGATAATGCTGATTATCTTGATACAACACACGGAACTGAAGTAGGTGATGATGCTCCTTTTACTGAAGGTGAAGGTACTGAAAAAGAAATGGAAAATGGAACTGTTTCTGAAGGTGTTGCTATGCATAAAGAAGGTGAGAACCAAAACAATCCTACAGTAGGTGTTGGTGAAGTTGGTGATGATGCTCCTTTTACTGAAACTGTTAAAGAAGGTGTTGAAGACTTTGCTGATGATATTGAAGATAACGAAACTTTTGAAGATGATGAAGAATCATTTGAAGATAACGTTGAAGAAGACGATTTTGACACTGAAGATGATACTGAAATTTTTGATGATGAAGAAGTAGCTGCTGATGATGTTGAAGAAGATGGTATTGAAAGTCGTTTATCAGCATTAGAAGCTATGATTAATAAAATTGCAGATAAATTAGGTGTTGACGCTTTTGAAGATGATTCATTGTATGATGATGAAAATGCGGTAGATGATACTGAAGAATTTGAGTCTGAAGAAGAACCTATGGAAGAACCTATTGTTGATGGTGATGAAATTGAAATGGAAGATGGTTTTGAAGATGCTAATGATGATGAAGAAGAATTTGATGTATATGAAACTGTAAATTATCGTAAAGCTATGATTAAGGAAGAAAATATGGATTATTTTGGGAAACATCCTGCTTACCAAAAAGAACCCATGAAAGTGCCTTCTGCAAAACATAATGAATATCAAGGCTATGAAGATATAAATGATGAATCAGTTGAATCTGAAGAAGCTTTTGGTAAGGAAATTGGTGATAGTGCACCTTTTGAAGTTGACCCTAAAACAATCACAAATGCTATAGCTGAATCAATTAAAAAGATTTTTGGCAAAAAAAAAATCTAACTGAAAAACATGTGATTAAATTACCTAATCTAAATCCACCAATGAATGAACCTCAAAATATCCCTATGGATAATATGGGAATGGGTGACAATGATATTAATAATCCAATGGATAATAATATGCCATCTAAGAATGATATGGAGGGTAATGGTGAAGAAAATGAAGGTAATGAGCCTAAAAAAAATGTTCAACATTTAGCTGGAGAATTAAGTCAAGCTTTGAGAATGTATAATCAACAACAAACACAACCAGATACGGATTTAAATAAATATGTTATGGGAATGGTTGTTGCACAAGCAGCAAAGGATATGACTTCAAAAGAAAAGGATGAAATTATTAAAAAAATTCAAAATGGTGAAAGCGAAGAAAATACCCAAGTTGAAGAATGTAAAGATTATGTAAATGAAATTAATAATTCTCCGATGGAAGATGATGAACAAAAAGAACGTTTTGAAAAAAAAACTTCTAAAAGAAACAATCCATTTATTGCAAATAGATAATAAATAAATGAAAAAAAGTAGAAGAAAAAAATCTTCTACTTTTTTTATGTGTTAAAATGTAAAAATAATTTTCATTATTTATTTTTTTTATTATTTTGAGATATATTTATATTAAAATAACAAAAAAATAATTAATATCTAAATAAAATTTTATGGCAAATAGTTTAAAATTTTTAAAAGGTACACGTGATAATTTTGATGCTCTTGCTGAAAAAATTAACACCAGTTTCTATGTTGTTGAAGACATAGATAAGGTTATGAATGGCGAAGAAGAAGTTGATGTTGTTCGTTATTCATTGTATCTTGGTTCTACTTTGATTGCTGATGGTGTGTCTAAAGCTGTTGTTGATGCTTTAGAATTACGTATTGATGCCTTAGAAGAACTTGTTGGTAGTGAATCAGTTGCTGACCAAATTGCTGCCGAAATTAAGAAAATTGAAGATGCTTATAAAGCTGCTGATGAAGCTTTGCAAGCAAATATTGATGGTCTTAAAATTAAAGCTTTAGATGCTAATGAAATTGCTGATTTACAAGATAATAACGTAAAAGAAGCATATAAATTAGTAAATAAAGATGGTAATGCCGTTAGTGAAAGTGCAGTTATTAAAATTTATAAAGATTCAGCTTTAGCTGAAGTAGTTTTAACTGACGAAAAACCTAGCGATGTTGAAGGTGAAGACCCTATTAAAGGTCAATTCCTTAAATTTACTTATAACTTAGCTGATGGTGCTGAATCAGATGTTTATGTTGATGTTTCAACATTCTTAGTACAATCTGAATTTGGTGATGGTTTGGTTGTAAGCGAAGCTGGTATTGTATCAGTTAAACTTGCTGCAACAAGCGCTGAAAATAAAAATTTCTTAACAATGGAAGAAGGTGCTCTTGCAGTACGTTCAATCGACACAAATGCAACAGTACTTCAAAAAGATTTGAAAGTTGCTGGTTTAAGCACCCAATTTGGTGCTGGTAATTACAAAAATAATGATGTGATTACAGCAGGTACTGATATTTATACTATTCTTGAAAATATTCTTTGTAAAGAATTATATCCTACTAGTGTAAGTTATGGTACTGCTAATATTACAACTTCAGTTGCTGCGCCTACAATTAATTTAACTAAAACTGGTACTCAAATTTATGGTACTTCAGTTAGTGTTAGTTCAGTAACTTGTGGTGCATTATCAGTTCAAACAACAGCAAATAGTGTAAGTAATTTAAGTTATGGTTATTCAGCACTAGATGATGATTCTGCTGATAGCACTGCAACTACAATTTCTAAAGGGGTAACATCTTCAATAACAGACGCAACTTATGATTTATCTCTTTCATTTACAGGTTTTAATAATCAAACAGCTATTACAGCAACTGGTGAAAGTCAATCTGCTTGTAAAATAACAAATCAAGCAATTGGTTTTGTTACAATGGGTAGTAATACAATTACAGCTAGTGTAACTGGTCCTGAAGTTAAAGGTGTTGCTGATGCTATTGAAAGTGGTTATACAGTTTCTAACTTAGGTAAAACTGAAAGTGGAAAAACATATAGCGGTAAAACAGCATTAAATAGAACATGCCCTCGTCCTTCAAAAACTGCTTCAACAACCGTAACTGGTGTATTACCTTGTTATAGCAATGTTAGTGGTGAAACATTGATTGATAATGCTACTGTACAAATGAGCTTAATCACTGGTACAACATTTGAAATTACTGTTCCTTCAGAAGTTGCATTTAACAAACACTTTATGTTTGATTTCCCAGCTGATAGAACTGTAACATCTTTCAAAACAAAAGATACTGAAGGTAAATGGGTTGACTTTAAAGCTGCTTATTCACAACAACAGTTTGACGGTAATACAGAAATATTCATTGAAAAAACTATTAATGGTGTGACAATGAAATATAGAAGACTTCAAACTGAAGGTGACTTCCAAGGTGCTGGACCTTATCAAATTGTGTTATCTAAAAATTTAAATAGCGCTACTCTTGATAGCGTGATAAAATCTTAACACGATACCACAATAATAATTAATAATAAAAAGGATTAAATTTTAAGAAAATGGCAATTATTAAAAATGGTGTAGATTACGGTAAGGCATTTAATATTGGCGCAGCTCAACCTATTGACTCAAGAATGCGTGTTCAAACTAAGAGTGACTTAACTTCAGTTTGGGGTGCAGAAGCGCCAGCGTATCTTGGTATGATTGTTACCGTAATGGATACATTAGACGTTTACGTCTTAAATGATAAAGATAAATGGAATGAAGAATCAAGTTGGGTTAAATTAGCAAAGACATCTGATGTTAAAGGTGATGCTGCTGCTTTACAAGCTGAATTTGAATCTCATGTTAGAGAAAATAAAGCATCATTTAGTGCTTTAACAGAAGCTTATGAAGCTGCTGATGCTGAAATCAATTTAAGTATTGATGGTATTAATGCTAAAATTGGTACAGTTGCTGAAGGTAAAGATTTAGCAACAATGATTGAAGATGCTAAACAAGCTGCTATTGATGCTGCAACTAAAATTACAGAATCAGAAGAAGGACATATACTTGTTTCTAAAGAAGTTGTTGATGGCGTAACAACATATACAATTTCTGGTAATGATATCGCTAGTGCATCTGCTGTTAGCGCAAGCATTGAATCATTAACAAATGCTATTGCATCAGCAAAAACTGAAGCAATCACAAGCGCTAATACTTATACAGATGGTAAAGTATCTGCTGCAACAGAAGCATTACAAGGTGCAATTGACGAAGTAAGTGGCGCTCTTAAAACTTATACAATTCAAAAGGTTACTGAAGGTTTAGCTGCTAATGTTGAAGAACGTTATCAATTAATGGAAAATGGTGTACAAGTTGGTGACACTATTGACATTAAGAAAGATTCTTCTTTAAAAGAAGTTAATTTGGTTTCAGAAAAACCTAGCGAAGAAGGTGGCGAAGCAACTCAAGGTCAATTCCTTAAATTTACTTATTTGTTAAATGATGGAAGTGAATCAGATGTTTATGTTGATGTATCATTATTCTTGGCTGAATCTGAATTTGGTGATGGTTTGGAAGTTGTTGATGGTATTGTTAAAGTAAAAGTAGATGCAGCATCTGAAGCATTCTTATCAGTAAGCGAAAATGGTGTTAAAGTTAGTGGTGTTGCAGATGCTATTGCATCAGCAAAAACTCAAGCTATCGAATCAGCAAGTGCTTATACAGATGGTAAAGTGACAGAATTAACAAATGCTATTGCATCTGCTAAAACTGAAGCTAATAATTATACAGATGAAAAATTCACTTCAGCTTCAACAGCATTAAATGATGCTATTAGTGGTGTTACAGATGCTTTTGAACAAGCTGATGCTGCATTATTGTCATCAATTACTGAAAATGCAGAAGCAATTGAAGCTATTGATGTAAAACTTAGTGGTGTTACAAGTGTAAGTGGTGCAATTGAAGCTGCTAAAACCGAAGTTAAAGGTTATACCGATACACAAATTACTAACGCAATTAATGCTTTAGATAGCACAGTTACTAATGGTGAAGATGCAACAGTTCAAGTTTCAATTGAACAAGTTGATGGTAAAGTAAATAGCGTATCTGCTGATTTGTATTGGGGTAGTTTTTAATTTAGAATAAGTAATAATTGAATTTAAAAGAGGAAAAAAAGTTATGGCAGTTAATAATAAAAAGAAAAATATACAGCCATCTTCTGGTTATTATGATGAGTCAAGCTTTGTTTCTTTAGTTTCGTCACTACGAGATGTTAGTGGTGACGAAACACCTTTAAATAGTGAATATGTTGAGTTGAATCGTAATATTTATGATATGATAACACCTGACATAGTTAGTATGAATGAAGGTGTAGTAGGGATTCAATATGACACATCAAAAAATGCTCTAATTATTAATTATTCTAATGGTGCTAAAGATGCAATTGTATTAACTGATAATTATTTAGCAAATGCAGTATATTTAGAAGATGAAAAGAAAGCTCGTTTCTTTATAGGTGGTAATAATGCAACCATAGATATGGATTTATCTTCAATAACTAATGATTATTACACAAAAAAAGAAGTTGAAGATAAAATAGATATGGATTTATCTTCCATGACCCAAAATTACTATACAAAAGAGGAAGTGGAAAATAAAATAGATGCTGATTTGTCTTCTATAACTAAAGATTATTATACAAAAGAAGAAGTTAAACAAATGATTGATGATAATCAAGGTGTTTCTGATTCAATGGAATGGGGTTCTTTTTAAAAAAAAATATATTTTTCACATAAAAGGGGGAGTTTTTACTTTCCCTTTTATTTTTTTTAATTAAATGTTATATTTATAATAAAAGAAATATTAAATCATGAAAAAACAAAAGTATAATATACAAGAAACTGTAAATGATATTGAACGTTTATCTAAGTTATTAAAAGAAAGCTATGTATTTGATGAAGAAATAGATGATGTCCCTATGGATGATGAAGAAGCGTTAGAAGGTGATGAAATGGAAATGAATGGGGTTGCTAATGCTGATGATAAAATTAATCAAATCAGAAGCCTAGCTTTGGAAGGTATACAAGAATTTGCTGAACAAGTGGATTCTGAAGAATATCAAATATTTAAAAATATTTGGATGTCATGTGATAAATTTTATTCAAATAAAAATAAAGAAGAAAAATTTTAATACTATTTAACATTTTAAATAATAAAAACAAAAGAGATTAGAAATAATAAATCTAATCTCTTTTGTTTTTCCATACAAATTTAAATAATCCACAATTCCATATCTTTTCATAACCTATTTCTTTAACCATTTCAGTTTCTGTCATAGATAATGGTAAATTATATTTTTTATGAAGTATTTGTTTTCTAAAATTAAATTTATGAAAACGTTTTTTAGGGGATGTTTTTAATATATATTCATAATCAGGTTTTAATATATCTTTTAATTCAAATCCTAATTTGGCGTACAGATTATTGTCTTTGTCAAGAGTCCATCTTCTATCAGCAAAACTTTTAATTTCTGAAGGATTATAGTTTTTCACAAACCAATTAAATAACTTTCCACCAACTCCTTGACATATGAAATGATAATCGCTTGCAAACCTTGTTAATTCCCATTTTAAGGCACTTTTATCTTCTTTCTTAAAAGTCATTACCGCAATTAATTTATCCTCGTATGAAGCCCCTAAATACACTGTAGAGCGTGCATATCCTTGGATGTGATAATCATTTAAAAATTGTTCAGCAATATCTTTAGAAATTGGTTGTATTGTACATTTTCGCCCCATTATTTTAGGTAATGATTGTTGAATACCGAGAATGTGAGATATTTTGTTTAAAACAATATCTTTATGATTAATATACTCATCTTCAAAAATTTGAAGTAACTTTATTTCTTTATTATTACATTGTATTGTTTTATTTAAGTGATAATACTTATCTTTTCCAAATTCTTCTGAATGCCAACGTAAACCATTGTATTCAATAGCAATGTTTTTTGATGGTATAAATATATCTAATTCTTGTCCATTTAATATACTTCTATTATGTTGTATGCTATCATTAAAGGAATTATAAATTATATCGTAAATTTCATTTTCATTTTTTGATTCTAAATTACTACATTTATGACATCCAAAACCTCTTAAATGGTCAAAAGGACGTTGTGCGATTTCCCCATGTATAGGACATATGTATGTAATGGGATAATTCATCCCATGATAAATAGTTCTTGAATAATCATATTTATTGTTATGTATGTCTTTTGCTTTTTGAAAAAATTCATCACTATTTAATAATTTTTGTTCTCCACGTTTAATTGCAGCACAATGAGGACAACCTTGTTTTTTAGAAATATGTTTTGATAAAGATTGTTCAAAAACACCATGTATAGGACATAGTATTTTCACCTTTTCATGCATTTTAGTGAAAATTACTTTTGAATAATCATATTTATTATCATGTATTTCATTTGCTTTATTGATAATATCTTCTAACGAAAGACTCCTCCCTTTACATTTAGGACACTCTTGTCCATTTAAATGAGAACTTGGGGTCATTTTAAATATCCCATGTATAGGACAAATTATTGCAACTTTTCCTTTTATATCACGGTTTTGTAAATTAGTAATCGAATAATCATATTTGAAATTATGTTTTTTATTTGCTTTTTCAATGAAAACTTCATTTGACATTTGTTTTTCATGACTCTTTTTAATATTTGCACATAAAGAACAACCTCTACCACGTAAATGATTTTGAGGCGTTTGTGTGAATTCACCATGAATAGGACATATAATTATTACTTTAGTTAATGAATCTTTATATTCTACTTTGGAATAGTCATATTTATATTGATGTACAATATTAGCTTTTTTTATAAAAATTTCTTTCTTATCTTTCATTTTTTTTTAATATAAAAAATATAATAATATTATTATATAATATTTTTTGCAAATATATAATATAAAATTTATATTATCAATATTTATATTATGTATAAAATAATATTTAAAACAATAATTTCTAAAAATTAAAATAGTACTATGTCAGATTTATTGCTTAAAATGCCGTTAAACTACGAACCATTAAGAAAAAATAGATGGCTCATGAGATTCCCATCAGATTTAGGTATACAAGAATGGTTCTTACAAAGCGCAAGTAGACCTTCAATCCAACAACAAGAAACTGCTATTCCATTTTTAAATACTTCAACATATGTTATTGGTCGTTATCAATGGGAAACTATGCAAGTTACATTAAGAGACCCTATCGGTCCTTCTGCTTCGCAAGCTATCATGGAATGGATTAGATTACATTCAGAATCAGTCACTGGTAGACAAGGATATGCTGCTGGTTATAAAAGAGATGTTGAACTTGAAATGTTAGACCCTACAGGTGTTGTTGTATCAAAATGGATTCTAAAAAACACTATGTGTACAAATGCTAACTTCGGTGAATTATCTTATGAATCAGATGACTTAGCGAGCATTACAATTACCTTACGCTTTGACTATGCTATACTCGCGTACTAACTATTTGACAATCAACGAGTTACATAATCAAAAGAGAAAGTTGCTAAGGTGTTAGAAACTTTTGGATAATTAGATATTTATTAGTATATTTGCAAAAAAATAATATATTAATATAATATCTAATTATTGTTTTATGGGGAAAAGTAAGGAAATTATTAAGTTAGATGAGCAAGGGTATGAAATATGTCGTTATGATAGTGCTAGAATAGCATATGAAAGTGAAAACATTAACCAACATAAATTTATGAAGTGTATTGGTAAAAATAAGTTTATTGGTGGTTTTAAGTATGAATATAGCGGTAAAATAACAAATTCAGTTGATAAAAGTGATTTTAAGTTTAAATGCCCATATTGTGATGAGGTGTTTGAAACTTATAATGGTTTGGCAAAACATGTTTTTAGATTTAGCAACCATAAATGTGAGAGTAAAGAACAATTGTTAGCTGATTTTGCTTATAATGGGGAAAGACCTAAATGTAAATGTGGGTGTGGTGAATATACTGATATTAGTTATGAAGGTGGTGCTCATTTTTGTGAATATGTATTAGGGCATAATAGTAAAATTAATAATAATTGGGGACATAATAAACAAGCTGTTGATAAATCAACTGAAACAAGAAGGAGACAGTATGCTGAAGGGGAGAGAGTGCAATGGAATAAAGGGAAAAGTTGGAGAGAAACATTTGAAGAAGATAAAATTAAAGAATTGCTATCAAAATATCAAGATGTTGAAAGGAATAGAAAAATTAGCGAAAAATTAAAAGATGTTCCTAAAAGTGAAGAACATAAAAAGAAATTAAAAATAGCTTTTAATACGGAAGAGTATAAAGGTATAAAATCTAAGGAAATGTTAGAGCGTATAAAAAGTCAAAAATTTTCTTTAAGTTCTCAATTGGAGAATGATTTTATTAAAAATTTTATTAAGCCTTTGAATATTGAATATGAAACACAATATTATATAAAGGATATTCACCAATATTGTGACATATATATACCTAGCAAAAATCTTATAATAGAATGTGATGGTTCTTTTTGGCATTGTGACCCAAGATTGTTTCCTAATGGAGCTGTGTATGAGTATCAAAAGAGAAAAGTAGAGCGTGATGAAATAAAAAATCAATATTTAAAAGAGCACGGTTATGAATTATTGCGTTTTTGGGAGATTGATATTTTAAATAGTCCAGAATTAATAAAAGAGGAGATTGGTAAAAAGATAATGTATGGCTAAAAATATAGATATTTTTGTTTGTTGTCATAGACCTTTTAAGGAAATTGTTAAGAATGATTCTTATACCAATATTTTTTGTGGTTATAAAGGTGATTTTGATGTTAATGGTAGTTTAGTTGATAATATTGGTGATAATATAAGTAATTTAAATGGTTTTTATTCAGAATTGACAGCTTTTTATTGGGTATGGAAAAACTTAAAGTTTAAAGACTATGTTGGTTTTTGTCATTATAGACGTTATTTTAGTTTTATGGATAATATCCCAACATTTGATAAAGAAAAGTATTCGATAATATTACCTAGACCTAATGATATATCATTTTCAATGAGGAAAGATTATAGTTTTTATCATAATGTTGAAGATTTTGATTTGATGAATGAAATTTTGAAAGAAAAATACAATTTTGATGAAAATTTTTTAAACAATGTGATAAATGATGCTCAGAAGATGTTTATTTGTAATATGTTTGTTGCAACAAAAGAAGATTTTGAGGAATATTGTGAATTGTATTTTGGTGTGATGAAAGAATTTATGCATAGAAGAGGTTGGGTGAGTATGCAAGATATATATTCTTATATTGAAAAGAATAGTAATAAATATCTTAAAGGTTATTATCCTAATAATGATGTATATTATCAAGCAAGAATTGGTGGATTTTTGTCTGAAAGATTATTTACGATATGGTTATATAGTAAAAAATACAAATATTTGGAATATTCAGTTAATATAACTGAAACTAAATATAAAGAAAAGAAAGATGATGATTTTATCGTTGAAAATGTTGATTTTTAATGTTTTTTAATTTATAATTTAACTATAAACTGATATTATGAGTAAACGTGAAAATTTTAGAATAAAAGTAAGAGAATTTTGTGATACATTGGATTTGTATGATAACATTAAAGGTGAATTATTAAAATCTCATAGTGACTTGCAAATAATTTTGAAATTAGATGATAAAATTCGTAAAACTGAGAAAGAATTAGCTGATATGTGTGTTAAAATGAGTGAAATAGACGCTTGTTCTTGTAAAGTTAATGATAATACTGTTTGTTCAAGTCCTTTATGTCCTTCTCAATATAGCGAATTATATAAAGTTGTCAGTGAAAAAACTGAAAAATAAAAAAAAAATGAAACAACCAATTAAAAATCAAGAAATTGATAAAAAAAAGAAGAAAAAAGTAGTTTCAAGGAAGAAAAAACATCCTCAATATGGTACTTCTAAGTTAGAAGAAGATTTTGCAAAGAATTTTTTAGATAAATTAGGTATTGATTATGTTTATCAGTTTGAAGCTAAAGATATTGGTAGGTTTTTTGACTTTTTTATACCATCAATTAGGCTTATAATAGAGATAGATGGAGATTTTTGGCATGGGAATCCCGAAAAATACAAAGAAGATGAATTACGTGGTCATCAAAAGCATGCTCAAAGAGTTGATGAACATAAAACGAAGTGGGCATTAATGCGTGGTATTCCTGTTTTACGTTTTTGGGAAAGTGATATTCGTAAAAACCCTAAAAAGGTAATGGAAAGGTTAAAAGAAGAGTTAAATAAAAATGAGCGTAAGGTTCTTTTGGAAAATAATAAAAAGAAACGACATTAGAATTATATATGGATAATAAAATATACACAGAAGAGGAAAAGAAGACTATTTCTCATCTCAAAGCTAATTACGAAATGTTAAATAGAAGTAAAGAAGAGGCTAAAATGAGAGGGAAGCAGAAGTCTGTAGAACAGATTCAGAATGCTTTAGATGATGTTATAGTTCAATTAGACGCAATTGACCCTTCAATAGTTAAAAGTCTCTCAAAAGAGGTATCAGATGGGTTTAACAACGAAATTATAGCATCAAACGATACATTTAATTTGTATAAAGAAATGGGTTTAGAGGGTGCTGATATTATTAATGAAACTAAACCTTCTTCGATTAATTTTGATGAAATAGAGCGTAATATTACGTCATCACGTGATTATGAGTTTAATAATATTGATATGTCTGTTGCTTATGATATAGTATCTTTGCCTAGTAAAGGTGAGTGTTATAAGAATAAGTTTGATAGAGTTCCAGTTAGTTATTTAACAGCATATGATGAAAACTTTATTACATCTCCAAGTTTATATAAAGATGGTGTTGTGATTGATTATTTGTTGAAGCATAAAGTGATGAACAAGAATATCAATCTTGATGAACTTTGTACTGGTGATGTTGATGCGATTATATTATTTTTGAGGGCTACGAGTTATGGTGCTGAGTTTCCTATTATGGCTGTTGACCCAGAGACGAATCAAGAGATTGAATCAGTTGTTGATTTAACAACTTTAAAGATGAAAGATTTTAAATTAGTTGGTGATGAAAATGGTTGGTTTGAATATATATTACCAATGTCAAAAGATGTTGTTAAATTTAGATTTTTAACAAGGAAAGATGAAAAAATATTGAAACATTTATCAACAATTGAAGATTATGGTGTTAAAGCAAATCATATTCGTAAAACTGTTCGAGAAATGATAAATATTATTAAAAAAGATGATGTTTTGAATGGTAAGGAAAAACAACAATATATTGATAGTTTATCTAAATATGAAGGTTGGTGTCAACGATTGAATGAAAAGGAAAGTTTGTCTTATAATAGGGCGATTACTAATCGTTTAGAGTTGTCTGTGATGTCAATTAATGGTGAAACTGATAGGGGTTATATTAGTAAATATGTTAAGAACATGGTTGCTAGAGATGCTTTGATGTTGAGACGTTATATATTAGATAATGAACCTGGTGTTGATTTTGAAATTGAGGTTGAACGTCCAGAGAGTCTTGGAGGTGGCTCTTTTAAGACCTTTCTTGAATGGAACGATTCTGTTTTCCTCAACATCGCCAGATAGTGAAAGATTGTTAAAAGAGGAATTGTTTTCATGTTTTAAACATATTGGCATTCCCTTTGATGTTTTAGAAAAAATGAGTGTTAGGGATAGAAAATTTTATATTTTAAAACACAATTTGTGGGTTGAAAATGAAAATAACAAAGGTAACACAACTCATGTAGAGGGTGAGATGATTAATAAGTTTACAGATATGAGTCAATTAAGTGAAAAAAATATGAGAAATAGAAATGGTGGGTAGAAATACTCACCATTTTTTTTATTTTAAATATTTATAGTTAAAACTTTTAAGAAACAATGGCTGATAATGGTAATAGCAATCTTTCAATTGATGATATAATCCAATATAAGAAAGCATTAGAGGAATTAATTGAAAAAGATGAGATTTTGAATGATAAAACTGCACGTAAGTTGCAAGACCTTATTGAATTATATAATAATAATTTTGATAAGAAGAGAGAGGACTTAGAAGGAATTTTAAGGACTAATGAAAACTTGCGCCTTATTTTTCAAGATATGGGTTCAGTTTTTCAACAACAATATGATAATTTGAAGAGTATTAGCGATTTAGTTAATAATATTTGTGATAGCTATGGGTTGGAAAAGGACGTTGTTAAAGAAATATTACCATTATATAAAGAGTGGGTTGATATATCAGAGAAAAAAGTTAATTTAGAGCGTAATTTTGAAAATTTATCGGAAAATGAGTTAGAAATATTAGAACAAATTACAGAGATTGAGAAAAAAAAGAAAGCGGAATTATTAAGTACTCATGAAGGGCAAGTTTTATATAACGATTCGTTAAATAATACAAAGAATATTGTAAATGAAATTTTCAAATTACAAAAAGAATTAAGGAAATTACAAAAAGATGACGGCCAAAAAGAACTAAAAAATGAGTTAAATCAAGTAAAAGAGCGTGAAAAGTTTGAAAAAGAAAAAAACTCATGGCGAACTGGATATAAAACAATAGATGCTTTTAATTTCAAAGGTCAATATTTATCAAAAAGTGAAGATGAAGAAGATTTAATACATCGTAAAAATCACATTGCTATTTTAGAAAGTTTTTGGAATGTAGCAAAAAAAGTTTTTTTAGAAGGTTTTGAGAAATGGCGTGAAATAGACCAAATGACTAGAGATTTTGGTCGTAGACTTGGTATGAATCATAAACAATTAGATGATTTTCGTGGTCATACACTTGATAGTTATGGGAAAATCGCTAATACATTGGGTATGACATCTAAGGATATTTTTAAATTTCAAGAACAATTTTCTGAAAATACTCAAAAAGCTATAATGCTAACGGAAGACCAATTAACATCAATAGCTGGTCTTTCAAGATATGTTGGAGGTGAAGCTATTTCTTTGGCTGAACAAAATTTAGATGTGTTAACTGGAGCTAATGCAGATGCGACTGTTGATTATTTAGCTAAAGGCATGGCAAAAGCTACACGCGAAGGGTTACATATTAAAGCTTATAGTGAAGCATTCGCCAAAAATATAAAATTAGCATCTAAGTATAATTTTAAAGATGGTATTAACGGCATTCAACGAATGACATTATTAACTCAACGTTTGAAAGTTGATATGGCTTCTATAGTGTCAGCAATGGATAAGTTTGGTTCAATTGAAAGTTCAATTGAAACTGGTGCTCAAATTCAAGTATTAGGAGGGGCGTTTGCCAATAATTTTGGGAATCCAATGCAAGCGATGGCAGAGTCATTATTAGACCCAGAGGCATTTACTCAAAGGATTATTAATACTGTAAGCCCATTAGTTTCATTTAATAGTGAAACTGGAGAGTATGAATTATCACCAGCAGATAAGTTAAGGTTGAATGCTTTTGCTAAGTCTATTGGTATGGACTATCAAGAAGTGTTTAATATGGCAACACAAGAGCACAAGCTAAATCAAATTCAATCAAGTGTTAATAATGCTAATTTTGAGGAAAGTGAATGGAATTATATAGCAAATAAAGCGCAATATAGTACGGAAAATGGTTGGGTTATTAGAGACCATAAAGGTGAGGAACATTCGGTACAAGAATTAGCAAAAAATAAGGAGCTGTTATCAGATATAAGGAATACTGATGAAACTGATAAGTTAATAGCTACGAGAATTGATGGAATACATAAAATATTAGCTGAAAAATTCGGAGATGATGTTTCTTTCAACGAAGAGGTTGAAGGATGGATGGAAAGTTTTAAATTAAACTTTGCTAATTTCATTGATGGATTTATGGGTATTAGTGGTGGTATAGCTATGTTGGTTGCAGCAAATAAATTTACTGGCGGTGTGAGTGCAATGGGGAATATGCTTGGTGGGTTAAGAGGTAATAATCCATCGGGTGCGGTATTAAGTGGTGGAGATACTGCTAGACGAGGTGTGAAAAATATAAAGGATGCGTATAGGACACAAAAAAAATATTTCAATATAAGTCGGACTGGTAGGGCGGTTTCGAAAGCTAATGGTATTTTAAATGTTGGTCTTGCAGTATATGATACAGCTAAAGCTTTTAATGAACATGGTGATAGAAAAGATGAAATATTACAAAATTCAACATTAAGCCGTTCAGAAAAAGCTAAAGCTATTCAAGAAAGTGAAAAAGAAAGGAATAAAGGTGTGGTTGGTGCTCTTGGCGGTGCAGCTGGTGCATGGGCTGGTGCTAAAGCTGGTGCAACACTTGGGGCTTTTGGTGGTGTACCAGGTATGTTAATTGGTGGTGCTCTTGGTGGTGTGCTTGGTTATTTTGGAGGGAATAAGTTAGGTTCAGAATTAGGGGGGTTATTTAAAACTAATGGCGAAGATGATGTTCAAGAATTTGAAAAGGGAAAAGCTAAAGTAGCATCAGCGAACAATAAAAATTTAAATAACATTGAGGATGATGTACATTACATTGCATCGGCAATGTCAGCTCAGAGGTCAAATAATAATCAAGTATATTCATCAAATAATATAAAACATAGTGAAGTATATAATAGTAATGGCTATTTATCTTCAAATAATTCAATGAATATTGATTTCAATAAAATACAAGTTGGTGTTAGTGGTAAGATAGATTTACAAACACCTCATAGTGGTAATTTTAAAGTGGAAGCTGATAAATGGCTTAAAATGCCATCAGTACAAAAAGAAATTGCAGATATAGTTTCAACTCAAGTAAAACTTGGTATTAATGCTGGTGTTAGAGAAAATAAACATAATACAAAACCAGACACATCATTAGTTTAACTATTGAAAATATAGTTTTTAATATATAAAATTTATACATTATAATAGACGATGGAATTAGGTAAAATTATAAATAATATTGATAATAATTTAAGAACATTGGGTAGGATGATAGGTTATCATTCTACGAATACATATAATAGTTTAGTTCAAAATGAAGTATTATCTAAACCAATAGGTGTTGCATCTAAAAGTTATAATTTTTTAAAAGAAATATTATCTAAAAATATAGGTAATGATACACATAAATTTGATGGTTATGGTACACCTATTGGTAAAATGAGTGACCCATATATGAATTTAACATCAGAACCTTGGTTTATTGAGGATAAAGAAAAACAACGTTATGATAATTATTTATCATATATAGGTGAAACTTATTTTCATGGTAAAATGACACCACCTAATTTTCATAATATGAAACAACAAGTTTCATTATATGATTATAATAAATTTATAACGGAAGATGGGTTTGTTGGTGCTATTAGACAATATAAGTTAGATAACTTATTAAGTACTAATTTATTAATACCTAATGGTGCTACTAATGCAAATGGTATGAATGATACAAAATTGGGTGTGTTAAATAATTTTTATTTAAATTCCACGCTATATAGTACATTAAGTAAAAATCAAAGAGGTACTTCATATTCTAATCCGTCTTATGGGTTAAAAGGTGATGATGATGTTAAAAGTTTTTCTATAACACAAGGTGGTTATTCTAAATTTGGTTTAACTGGTGATTTTGGTTTAGAAAATGGTACATATTTTGGGACACAAGATATGGTCGCTAAACAATCATTGTTTACTGATGAGATTATAAAAAATGAAAGTGGGGAGTCATATGGCAATGTGCATAATATAAACTATTCTTTAGGTTTAATTAAAGCTAGTGGTAGTAAAACACAAGAATTTATAGCTAAATCAATATATGGCTATGATTTATTAAGCGATTATAACCCTTCTTTAAAGTTTTCAGAGGGTGATAAAATTAATTATCCTTTATTAACTAAGAAGAAATATTTTGCATCAATTGATAGTGTTGGTAGTACATATATTGATAAAATAACAAATGATGTTGTTGGTTATGAGTCCAATAGTGAAAAAGAGTATATTAGGTTACGTTTTGAAACTGTAGGTAATGATAATATAAATGCAAGAGGGCAGTATTTAATGTATTCAGAAGCAGAGGGTAATGTTGAGAATACAGAGCCAAAGCTCAAAGCAGCTACAGCAAATCGTGGGGTTGCTTTTGGTGGGTATATGATATATGACCAACAAAATACAAATAAAAATGATATTATACATTACACAAATGAACAATTCAAACGTAATAAGTATAAGACATTAATTGCGCGTTTTCATACTGATGAATATGGCGTTAATGGGAATGTTAAAGATACAACATCAACAGCAAATAGTAAATATGGTTTGTCTAGGGGGAGAAATTTGTTAAAAAAGGATTTTTCGAATGATTCACCTTATTCAGACCCTTATTGTAGAGTGTGGACTTATCATAAACAATATGAATCTTTAAAAGATACAATTCGCCCATTTAAAAATCTTGCTGATTTAGATAAGGCTGTGAAGCCATATCAAATTAATAGGGAACATTTAAGAAAATACACGGTGTTAGATACTAATGGTATGGTTAAATTTGCTCCTTATGAGTCAAATGTTGAAAATATAAAGAAATGTATGTTTTCGATAGAAAATTTAGCTTGGAAAAATAGCAATGTGTCTTTAAAACCAAATGAAAAAGGACCTTTAGGTGGTAGAATTATGTGGTTTCCTCCTTATGGTTTGACATTTAATGAAAGTACAAGTGCTAATTGGAATAGTGCGCAGTTTATTGGACGAGGTGAAAGTATTTACACATATGTTAATACGGAAAGAAGTGGTAATTTAAGTTTTACATTATTGATGGACCATCCTTCCATTATTAATAGTCAAAGGAATAAAATTGACTCTGATGGGGGTGTTGATGATATTAATAGTGCTGAGCAAACATTATTACGTTTTTTTGCAGGATGTGAAATATTAGATGAAAATACAGTAAACAACAATGATATACAAACCAATGGTTTAAATGAAACATTGAATCCTACTCATATTCAAATGAATAGTACTATACCAACAGAGGATATTGTGTTTTTTGTATTTTTCCCTAATTATTATAGTGGTATTGATGAGGTGAATGACCGAAATGCAAGAGGGGCTATTCAATACCTTTTATATGGGCTTGGGAGTCAACTACCAGTAACTGATAGCTATGCTTCTTTTTCATTTTATGGGGAAGGTGTTGGTGGTTATGAAATGCAAGAAAAATTAGGTTTAAGTGTAATTTCTAACTGGTCGAAACCTTCATCTGTTATCACAACTGGTGTTGATAGTAATACAATGGGAGATTTAAGTGTATATGCAATTGAATCGGTGAGTGAAAATGGGAAAAAGCAATATTGGGGTTATGATTGTGATATAGATTATAGGCGTAGAATTTTAAGTGATGATAATAATTATTTAGACACTAAAAGTTTTAAATTAAATAGTGATATTGATAAAAGTTTAGTAGCATCATATTATAACGATATAAATATTAATAATTTATATAATTTTAACAATATTTATGTAGCTTTAAGTAAAGAAAATATATCATTGAAAAATGTAGATGAGGTTTCTAAAGTTGAAAGATTATTGAATAGTTATGAAGTGTTGGGTGTTGAGGTGTATGGTTTTGCATCTTCACATGGAAATGAACAAGATAATAATAAATTAGCGGATAATAGGGCTAAAACAGTTAAATATTGGTTAAAAGAGTATATTGATGATAATAAGATAAGGACATTTGTTGGCGAAGCACCTAAAATACTAAATTCTTCAGATATTAATTCTTTAGAAGCTAAAATAACAAGATGTTGTAAGGTTGTTATAAAATTATCTAAAGAGAAGGTTACTTCAAGAATAGATGGGGGTGATAATATTACTTATAGTGATAATGTGAATGTGGGGATTGAGAGTGTTCCTGAAAATGAATCACTAACATATATAAGTAATAAGAATTCTTTAAATGGTATAAAGAATGAAGGTATAAGCGGTAGTAGTAATAAAACTTCATTGAATGAATATGAATATTTTAAAAAATTACAAATAGACCAACCATTTTTACATAATAAGTTGGTGGATAAAATAAAATATTTTGACCCAGCATTCCATTCAATAACCCCAGAGGGATTTCAATCACGTTTGACATTCTTAAACCAATGTACTAGACAAGGGGGTACTATAAGTAGTAGTAATTTATCAAATGTAAATAATGCATATAATTTGGCTTTTGGCGCACCCCCTATTTGTGTTTTACGAATTGGCGATTTTTATGATACTAAAATAATAATTGATAGTTTGCAAATTAATTTTGATGAAACTTCTTGGGATTTAAATGATGAAGGTATTGGTGTTATGCCTATGATGGCAAATATTAGTTTAGGTTTTAAATTTATCGGTGGTAGTGATTTAGGAGGTCCTATTTCTAAATTGCAAAATGCGGTATCATTCAATTATTATGCTAATACTAAAGTGTATGATGATAGAGCTGACAAAGTAGATTATCGAAATGGTGAGGCTATATATAATAGTGAAAATATTTAAAAAAAATGGTGAGTAGATATGATAAATTTATAAATAATGGTACTATTGAATTAGTACCATTTATTTCAATTATAAAACAAAATACGGATTATTATATTTATTATAATTCATTAAAGACTCGAATGGATATTTTATCTTATGAATATTATGGTGATGCTAATTATGGTTGGTTAATACTACAAGCTAATCCAGAAATAGGGTCTCTTGAGTTTAATATTCCAAATGATACATTAATACGAATACCTTATCCATTGGAAAATGCTTTAGCTAGTTATATACAAGATATTAAAAAATATAAAGAAATATATGGAACAAAGTAGCATAAAAAGAGGGACTAATTCACATTATTTATATACTGAACCAAATTATACCTTTGATAAAGATGGTAATGCTTATTTCAAACAAACACCTTTAGAGGATTTATGTGTTGTGGTTGATTTGTCGGTAGAGGTAACTCATAAAAAACATTTTACATTTCAAAATCAAGAAGGTAGTGTTTACACAATGAGCTTTATTTTCAATGGAGGAGAAAATAAAAATGGTCATGTGTCTTTTCATGGTGGTACGATAAATGGTTATGGGAATCGTTATTTAACAACGGAAGCGTATGGTGTGACATATCAAGATATTATTGATGGGAAAGATACTAGTGAAATGTTTGGTATCAATTCTATTGATATATCATATAATAGTTTTATGGTTCCAGAAGTGGTTATTAATTTTACTGACATTAGAGGTGCAGCTTTATTTGCACCAGAAACTGAAAACCATTATGGAAAAAGTAATGCTCGGTCATTTTTCCAAAGTTTTTTTTCAGTACCTTATCCACGTTTTAAGATGATGGTAAAGGGGTTTTATGGAAAACCAGTAACATATGATTTAACTTGTTCAGATTTTAAAGCATCTTTTGATTCTAAAACTGGTAATTTTAATGCTGTTGCTCGAATGGTAGGCTATTCATTTGCTTTATTAGATGATGTTACAATGTCAACAATAATTGCAGCTCCATTATCAACTTATCGAGGACGTGATTATTGGACTGAACAAGTTAATAATGGAAGATTTATTCTTGATGACCATGAAATGATAACTCTTGATGAGTTAGTTGATAGTTGGAATGCTAGCAGAGAAAATTTAACTAAAGAACGTAATAACAGTGGCTATACAAATGAGCTTAATTCACTTACAAGAAGTAAAGAAGAAACTGAAAAACAGTTATCGTTATTAAGACAATTTGCAAGTCATTTTTATAATGGCATAAAATCTTGTAAGGTAGATAATAGCACGAAAGATTGTGCTTTTTGTGTTGATAATGTTAATAATTCTTTTTGTGTATTCTCAATAAATGAAACAATAATTTTAAATGAACATTTATATGATAAATTATCAAGTATTTTAGTTAAAGTAAAAGATAATAAAGGAAATGTTAATTTTGAAAATTTTGAAAATTATAATTTAAACAATACAAGTTATGATTGTTTAGTTGAAAATGAAAGGTTTGAAAATGAAAATTTAACACTACAAGTTAATAAATTAAGTAAATGTTATTTAAAAGATGAAAATGGAAAAAATAAAACTCCAAGAGGGGTTTATTTGAGAATGCATAAATATTCCCAAACAAATCTTATTGAAGATTTGGGTAAATATAAATTTTCTCAAAATTTTTTAGCAGATATTGTTGATATAGGCGAAAAGTATAAAAATAATGTATATGTGTATTTTTTTAATGGTAGTGAAATAATTAATAAAATACGTAAAGAAGATACAAAACGTGGCAATGAATTAAGGGTAAAACAAAATACAGTTAATGAACATTTAACTAAAGAGATGGTTAATGCTCTTGGATTTAAGCCAAGTGTGAAAAATATTATGAAAATTTTGTTTGCTCATCTTGAAACATTAATATATTGTATATATGAAGTTTCAAGAGGTATTACTGCAATTCAAAACAAACGCACATTTAAAGATTTAGGCTTAAGGATGACTGATATTGTAAACAATGGCAAAGATGAGGTTTACCCTTTTCCAAGTATATATAAAATATCACGAAAGAGTGAAGCTGAATATGAAGAAAAGAGTTGGATAGGTGATGTAGCGCCTTATGAATATGCTATAGAACAACATTTAGTTGAGGGTTTTTTAGATGGGATTATTAATACAAAACAAAGTGGGGCTTTTTCATCATCATCTAATTTAGATGAATGGAGGCAAAGAACATTAACCAAAGTTCCTTATCCAATATGCCCAAGTGACTTGTTTATTGAGCAAAATCCATTTCAATTAGGTATAACAAAGCCTAATAATAATGAAACATATTATAAATTAATTGGAACACGTATAGCTTCAGTTTTAGGGTTAAATCCATGTTTGTATGGTGATGAAAATGAAGGATATCTTTTTTCATATGAAAAGGCTGGTGAAAGAGATGCACAAAATTTTCATTATTGTCACCCTATTTTGACTCAAGATTTATTAACACGTATATCAAATGGTAGTTTTTCTAAAGATTTGATATATTATTTGGA
>JAEIGA010003394.1_pt1 | contig 24993 bp, 18 predicted proteins | sample 9270691 | NCBI WGS metagenome assembly JAEIGA01 (sample SAMN17057246, study PRJNA624740) | gut metagenome | biome: biome; isolation source: fecal sample | host: Bos grunniens | place: China: Xizang | collected 2019
AAGATTGTTTAATTTCAAGATAATGACGATTGTAACAGCCGCACAAAGAATCTTTAAATGCCTTGTCTTCCAGACGGGTAATAAATTTTTGCATAAAGGAAACGGCCACCAGCATCAGCATTGCACCGTTTTCGTAATCGCTTTCTTTTGCCTTTTCAGATAAGGGTTGTTCCAATAAGTAGTAGAGTGTACCATCGGCCTTGCTTTGTAACAAGATAGCACCATCCTCATAATCAGAAGCAACTTGTAAATTGCTATCGTAGGGAATAAAATGATCAAAAATATCTTGCTTATATCCAATGATTTTTCTGTTTTCCAGGATATTGGGACATATCTTTTTCCCTAGTTGATTTGCATAAATAATTTTTTTGTTTTTGTCCAAAAAGAAAATGGGAAAGAAAAGGGTTTTTAATAATTTTTTCTGTCCCAAATTAATGGTAATTTGTGATTCATCTACATAAACAAGGAGAAAAACCATGGTGATGGATATAAAAGAAAATAAGGGAATGAGCCAAACTGTAGTGGTGGATTTAATAAAAAGTTGAGATGCATTTACTATCATAAAAAAGATGGCTGTAATGCAACTGTAAAGAGCCATTTTTTTTCTTCGCTTGTTAGAAGTGAGGAGATTTATAAACATGCATAGCGTACCTGCTATAACGAGAGCATAACTAAAAACAGCATGAATCCAGAACCATTCATGGAGTTGTACTACTATTTCTCGATAAGGAACGTACACAATCTGTTTTGTAAAGGTTATAAAATAACGGTTGAATTCTGGTACTAGGGTAAAAATAACAGTAATTATAGGTATCAGAGTAAGCCACATCAAGTATTCCATGGATCTTGCTTTCTGGGGAAAGGCATAGTTAAAACAAAACAAGAAAAAGGTAATGCTAGAGAAAGAAACGGGAACATAGACAAATGCGGTAAGGCGGGGCAATAAATCTGTGTTTGGAGTCAGGAAAAAACATGCTCGCACAAGTTCCCATAATCCCATGAAAAACAAGAATGTTTGGTGATATATTTGAAAAGGCATTTTTATAACCTTGTAGCCTCTCATACCAACTAAACAAAATGTATAAAGAGCAACTAGCAATCGTAAAATTCCGTAGACAAGGGTAACATAGTTTAGTGAGGAAATAGAATACATCAACGTTCCTCCTTGTGTTTTCTTTTTGTATTATACATATCCACGTCAGCTACTTTTAAGCATTCTTCAATATTTGCACTGGTATCAATAGCGGTAGCCACACCTACCGAAATACCGATTTTGTGGGGCTCGAATTCCTTATGCTGCTCCATTGTTGAATCAATATTTTGAATAATTGACCGAGCAATAGGTTCGTGGGTTCTTGTTAAGATAATCAAAAATTCGTCGCCACCTAATCTAAAAATTGCATCATCTTTACGGACACTAGATCGCAAGGCTTCATAGCATAATTTAATATATACATCTCCTTGGTCGTGGCCTAATTTGTCATTTATTCCTTTCAGATTATCTATGTCACACATAAGAAAGGAGACTGGGAATACACTTGGTTCCGTAAGCTCTTTCATTTTGATTTGTAAATAATGCTGATTGTAACAATTACACAAAGAATCTTTAAATGCTTTATTTTCCAAGTTTGCAAACAATTTTTGAATGGTATGCAAGGGAATCATCATCATGACTTTGCCTTGTTTAGTTTTGTTTCGTTCATTGTTGATGACTTGTTCTTGTAAGAAAAAAAAGTTTTTGGTATCTGTTTGTTGAACAACATGTCTCGAAGTTGGTGTCATGGTTTCTTGTTGAGTCTCTTCTATATCTAAAATAGAAAAATGTTCCAAGAACTCTTGTTTTTTTACATATTGATTAGGTAGTTTTTTTATAGTGGAAAAAAGATGGCTTCCCCTAGAATTCACATGAATGAAGATATTATCGTTATTTAAAATCATTACAGGAAAGGGAATGATTTCCAGTAATCGATTGCGACCTTGTACAATAATTTGATCTGCTGTGTCATAGTACATGGCCAGAAATAAGAGAATCATACTGCTGGTACTGGCAATAGATGGCACCCAGAAGAACATATTGTTCTTGTTCCCGAAGGTTGTAAAGGCATTGTATCCCACAAAAATGGCTAGTGCCAACATGGCAGCCTTACTACCTGGAGTGTTTTCTGATGGATATCTGATTGCCTTGTAAAATACAACAAAGACTCCCGTTAAAACAGTGATATAATTGCATACGATATGGACATAAAACAAAAGATGGTATTCTTCACGGATATCTCGGTAGGGAATGTAGATAACATTTCTGGTAAAAGTGATGGAAAACTTCTGCAAAGGGGGAAGCAATAATGTTGTACCTACAATGCAGGGGATGATAAAGATCCAAGAAAGTTTTTTTATGAGGGTATCTTTTTTTGGCATGGTGTAGGAAATACAAAACAACATAAAGATGGGGCCTACAAAGGATATGGAGGCGTAGATAAAAGGACTTATAATGGGAAGCAATTGTGGAGTAGGACAGAGATAGAAAAGACATCCAAAGAATCCCCAGACACTCAATGTGGCAATAAAATACTGTAGGTATTTAAACGCTGGAGCGTGAGATTGCTTACTTTGACCGACAAAAAACAAGATAAACCCAGAAAAGGCCACTGTACCTCTCAAGGCTCCTTGTAAAGATGTCAAGTATTGGATTGTTGTAATGGTTTCCACAGAAAAATATTATAACGTATTATTTGAAAAAAACAACTTTTCTTTTATTTATTTTACCAGTTTTGTAGATTTTTCTTCACCTTTCTTTTTCTGCATGGTACACTAGAATCATGAATTATACTTTGCTTAACAGTGATGACGAAATAAAAGCCCTCCTGACCCGCTGGGAACAGAATAACATACAGCAGATTGCCCTAGATTTTGAGGGGGAATTCAATCTTCATTGTTATGGGGAGCATCTTTGTCTGATCCAGATTTTTGATGGAAGTGATTTTTACTTGGTAGATCCCCTCTGTGCCGACGAGGAGGCTTCCCGAAGAGCTGCTGAATTTGCTGGAAAACCCTTTCTTCCTTTTACGAGAGTTACAGGAAAATCTCAGGTGAAACCTCCCGTAACAGAGAAAGGCTTGAGACTCTTGTTGGAATCTCCTCAAATAGAAAAGCTCTGGTTTGATTGTGCTTCCGATGGAGAATTGGTATGGAAGAAATTCGGCATTCGGTTGAACAAGGTGTATGACGTGTTTCGGGTGGCAAAGGTACTGGGCTTGGTGGGCCCCGGCTTGGCAGGAAATCTTGCAGCCTTAACGGAGCGATTTGTTACTGGAGCTGGCAGAGAGATTTCAGGGCACGTGCAGCAGGATACCTTATCTAAAAAGCGGCTACAACAAACAAACTGGATGAACCGTCCCCTTTCTGCTGCCCAATTGGAATACGCTTTGAAAGATGTGGCCAATCTCTTTGCCTTACGACAAGCCCTGGATGAAGAGGCTCGTTCAAAAAAACTTTTGTCTCAGGTTCGGGCCACCATGAAGGGCATCCCCCATTTGAGCAAGGAACAGATTCCTGGCTACATGAAGATGCCTAGCTACAAGCGAATGAAAGTGCACCAGCAGATTTTTCTTCGTCATTTTTTTGAAGCAAGAGATTTGGTGGCACGCCAGTTGAACAAGCCTCCTTTTCAGGTACTAGACAAACATTTGTTGGTTCGGCTGGCTCAAAAGGCTCCTTTGGTGCGTGCCCAACTTGTAGCTGAACTGGGAACAAAATCTCAGGCTGCCCGAATGCTGCTTCCCTTGCTCGAAGAAGCAAACAAGGCAGCCCAAGATGAGATTTCTAGATCTGGCAAAGTTAACCTTATCTGATAGACTCTATGTTCTTTTTGCCAGCCGGTACAAAGGGCAACACGTTTTCTGCTTGGGCTACGGGGACTCGGATAAAGCGAGGGCCTGAACCAGCTGGTGGAAAGGCGATTTTTGGCCAGTCTGGATTTTCTGCCACATCAGCGGTGATAATGCCAAAGCCGGCTGCAATGGCCAAAAGATTAGGGGATTTTTGGTAAATACTGGCAGAATAATTCTTGTTGAACAAGAATTCCTGCTGCTGACGAACCATTCCCAAAGCTCCATTGTCTAGCACAAATACTGTTACATCAAGATTTTCCTCTGCCAAGGTGGCCAGCTCTTGAATATTCATCATGATGGATCCGTCTCCAGTAAAGCACAACACTCGGCTACCGGGATTTGCCATGGCGGCTCCCAAGGCGGTGGGCAGTCCAAAGCCCATGGTTCCCAGTGAACCGCTGGTTAACAGCTGCCGTGGTCGCTGGATGGGATAAAACTGAGCTGTCCACATTTGATGCTGACCTACGTCGGTGGCAACAATGAGGCTGGCAGGATCAAGTCCTTCCTTGGCGGCTTGTGCTGGTATTGATGCAATAAACTGCCGTGGATTGATTTTCTCTGAACCAGCTGCTTCTAGGGCAGTTTCTCTTTCCTTCTGGTACATGGCGGCCATATCCTGAATCCAGCTTCCAGTGGAGGATTTCATTCCATTTCGGGATTTTAATTCTTGAATCCGCAGGGTAATGGCGGGAAAGACTGACTGACAATCTGCCACAATGGAATGGAAGGAAGGCAGAATCTTATTCACTTCAGCTGCATCTATATCTATATGAAGAATTTTTGCATTTGGACAGAATTGTGACACAATTCCTGTGGCTCTATCATCAAATCGAACTCCCGCTGCCAGTACTAGGTCCGCCTGATACATGGCGGTGTTGGCGGTGTGGGAGCCGTGCATACCCACCATACCACACCATTTTTCGTCAGTCTCATCAATACAGCCGATTCCCATTAAGCTAGAAACAACAGGCATGGGAACCTCTTGCAACAGTGCTTCCAAAGCTGTGGCCACTTCTGGAGAATTGCAACCACCGCCTGCATAAAAAACTGGTCGCTTTGCAGAAAGAAGCTCGTGACTAAAAATATCGATGGCCTGAGCTAAATCTGCTCCCAGGGTGGGAAAGCGGAGGGCAAAGTGCTGGGCAGTGCCGGGCTGTGGCCATTGTTCAAAGGTGGCGGTGGCAGTTTGCACATCACGAGGAATATCGATGAGGACGGGGCCAGGACGACCAGATGCTGCAATGGCAAAGGCCTGAGGAATGGCGGTGAGCAATTCCTCTGGAGACTTAACCATAACACTGTGCTTGGTAATGGGGAAGGAAAGGCCAAAGGTGTCGGCCTCTTGGAAGGCGTCTGTTCCAATGAGCTGGGAGTTCACCTGACCGGTAATGGCTACCATGGGGATAGAATCGCTTCTGGCATCGGCAATGGCGGTTAACAAGTTCATGGCACCAGGGCCACTAGTGGCAATACAAACTGCGGGTAGCCCTGTAGTTCTTGCTATTCCCTGAGCAATAAAGCCTGCTGCCTGCTCATGACGCACCAGCACATGATGAATGGAGCTCCTGTTTAACTGATTGTATAAGGGCAGCACAGAGCCACCTGGAATTCCTGCCACCATGGTAATGCCCTGCCGTTCCAGCAGTTCTACGATAATCTGGGCTCCAGTTGCTTGAATCATTTCTTCCTCCTAAAAAAAAGACCCTCCAAGGGAGGGCCTTTTCATCTGTATGTTATGCCACACTGACGACGCATCATCTCCCACAATAGGTAAAGCCTGAGACTAGGACAGAGAAGACACCATTGTTCAATGTAACAAGTGATTTCATATTTTGAGTATAAAGAATGAAGGATTTTCTGTCAATATTTTACTCATATTTAAGAGAATGAAGCTACACTTTATGAGCTAAAAGGATTGGCTGTAGAATTCCAAGAACGAGCCTTAAGATGGTGTTTGTGGAGATAAAACAGTGAGTTAACTCATTGAAAAATAGTGAGTTAACTCATTAAAAAGTAATGATTGCAAACTCTATACAAGGGGCAAACTTTATCATAAAATCACCTCGAATTCTTTTTTTGGGAGAACAATATGTATTCTGAAGGTAATTTTTTTCAAATAGCACAGAAATCCATGAAAAAATTGGTACTGGCGACTTGTGCGTTGTTGGCGATTATGATGGGGCTCCTGTGTGCGGGATGTCAGAACGAGTTGGCACCAAAGCCATCTACCACAAAGGTGTATGAGTTCACATCAAACCCTCGGATACTCACTGATTATAAAAGCCCTAATAACACTGGTGCAGAATATACCTACGTGGCTTTTGGGGACTGGCCTCAAACCCTCAAAGAGAAAAATGTCAAAATCGGAAGTGAAAGTCTTACTAGAGGTGGATTGCTCTATGAGCTGGGTAGTGACGGTAACTACTATGTAAAGCAAGGTCGTGATTACTATAAGGTTGAACCCATTGTGTGGCGTGTATTGAACAAGGAGTATGCCACTACGGGAGAAGCCTTACTACTGGCAGAAAAAATCCTGACAGGTGGTATTCCTTATCATGTGCACACTGATGATAGAACAATTGAGGGGGCTGGTACAAAGGCTGAAAATCCAGACATTGTCATCCCAAACGATTACGTGTATAGCACCCTTCGTGCATGGCTCAACGGTAAGTACGAAAGCGATGACCCTCAGAAAAATGAATATGCTGAAAAGGGATTTCTGCAAACAGCTTTTACCCATGAGGCTCAGAAACTGATTACACCGACTGTTATAGACAATAGTGGAACAAGTGCTATCGATGTAGAAAAACCTTTAGATGAAGCTACAGATTATGCTTGTAAAACTATTACTGATAAAATCTTTTTGTTAAGTAAACAAGAAGCCACCACAGAATGCTATGGCTTTGCAAAGGAAGATGAGTCTGGAGATGGAAATACTCGTACTCGAGTTACTACGGACTATGCCAAGGCAACAGGTGAATTGATGACAGAGAGCCGTTGGTGGCTCCGTTCACCCTACAATAGTCAAGGTGGCTATGGAAGAGTCATCAATAAAGATGGCAGCTCCACTATTAATCTTGTTACAACTGATTATGTTGGTGTTGTTCCAGCTCTGTACATTATACTTCAGTAAAATTAGTTCTAGGACTTTGAATCTTTCTTAGCAACTAGGATAATTTAAAATAGAAAATCCCTAGTCACGGTGAAGTGAATTGCCTCCATCTGTGACAAGGGATTTTTTTGTACCAGCCTTATGATGATGGTTTACTTAAATTCTGGTTTTCGCTTTTCCAAGAAAGCGGTAAGTCCTTCTTCGGCGTTGGGATGCATGCGAACGGCTGCTTGGGTGGCAGTTTCTTCCTTCAGCATGGTTTCCAAGTCGGTTTGGAAGGATTTATTCATCATGGCCTTGCTGGGAATGTAGCAGTTTAGAGGGCCAGAAGCAATCTTTTTTGCCAGCTTTAAGGCTTCTTCTTGCAGCTGGTCTACAGGATATACGTGGTTTGCAAGGCCGATTTCCTTCATCTCGGCAGCTTTAACAGGACGCTGGGTTAGCATCAGTTCCTTGGCCTTGTTCAAGCCCACAATGCGGGGCAAAAGATAGTGGCAAGCACAGTCAGGAATCAAGCCCACCTGTCCGAAGGCCACGATAAACACCGCATCTTCTGCTACCAAGGCAATGTCGGCTGCCATCAGTAGGGAAACTCCAGCTCCTGCAATGGCTCCATGGGCTGCGGCCACCACTGGCTTGGGGAAGGTATTCAGCAGGGTAGTAAAGCCTCCTGCTACACTCATAAAGTCAAAGAAGGCACTTTCTGTGGTAATGCCCTTCATTTCGGCAATGTCACCACCAGCACAAAAAGCTCGGCCTTCGCCCCGCATTACCACACAACGAACTTCATCGTCGGTCTTGGCAGCTTCAAAGGCTACAGTCAAGTCGGCAAACAGCTGTTTGTTCATGGAATTCATGGCCTTGGTGCGATTCAAGGTAACAATTCCTACGTTTCCATCCTTTTGATACAATACAGTTTCAAGTTCCATACAGTTTCCTCCTGTTGACTTCTATTATATCATAGGATTTTAGAATCGCAAAAGAAAAATGGCTAGGAAGATCGTGTATATCTCCATCTGCGGAAAGAATCTGAATGTTTTCTACGAAGGAAGTAGTTCTTGTATCTGAGAAATGGTGAGACCAGACAAATCAGCAATATCTTCAGGCTCATAACCTCTGGCAATGAGTTTTTTTGCTGTTTCTAAGGCTTTTTGGTGGGCTCCACGTTCCAACCCTTGTTCAATTCCTTGTTGGAGGCCAGCTTCATAGCCCTGCTCTTTACCTTGACGGAACCAGTCAAATTCTTTCTGGCGAGCGGCGATGTAGTCAGTAAATCCAACCTCAATAGTTTTCAGCTCTTCCACCATTTGATCCAGCCTCCATTCTTTAGGGGAAGGACAACCCTCTACACGGAAGCGGGGTTTTCCTTCCCCTAAAACCCCATGCTTTCCCAGCACCGCTTAGGGGCTTCCTGCCCCTAAGAACCCCGGGAGTGTATTTTCTTTGATTTTTGACATTGTAAAATATTTTCTTTGTCTTGTCATCGTAGGGGTGCTGGTTGTTGGGATCGATGTAACTATGGGGCTCATAAATGGGAAGATTTAAATCAACTGGGTCGTTCATGCATAAAAAGATGATGTAGGTTTGGGGCAGCTCAACATAGTCGCTGCCTTTTAATAAGTTATCCAAATCAAGCATGCCTTGGTAATAACGTGCTCGCAGAGCTTCTTCTTTTGTTATAACCGATTGAATTTCGATGTCAAATACTCGTTGGCCATTTGGTTCTTGCACGTAGACATCCATTCGTACACCTTTTGAAGATTTCAGTGTTTGGATAACCTTTTGTGCTACAGGAAACTCGATATGGCTGATTTTTATCTTTAGTAACAGTTCCAGAACTTCCTTGCAAACTTCTGTGTTCTGCATGATTCTGCTAAAAATAAAATCATCAGCAAAGGTGAGTTTTTCCCACTGCTGTTTCCATACTTTTTGTAATGCTTCTAGAACAGAGTCTGGTAAATCAATTTCCATAAAACCTCCAAGTTTTTTTTTCTTACATATAGATTATAGGTTTGGAGGTGCAAAAAAAATGTGTTTTTCCAGAAAAAATCATCTTATTTTTATCCAGCCCCTAGAACCAGCCCTATCTACCCGCCCCACGAACAGTAGACCGCAAGATTGAAGCCCGCCAGCAACATGTGGGGAGCAGGGGAACCCCAAGCAAATTATACTGGGAAACTGGGGAACCCTACGAGAAATAACTAGGGTACGGGGAACACTAAGAAAGGCTGTCTAGGTGTCCGGGGAGGTCCCCTGCCCAGCCGAACTGTGAGCGTCAGCGAAGTGCGAGGCGGGGTAGGGTTCCCCAGACACCTGAGATGGCATTTGTGTTCCCCGTACCTTGGATTAAGCCTGTTCCCCAGTTTTCCCGAGATAAATTTGGTTCCCCTGCTCCCAAAGATGGATCTCGGGATTCAGTCTCCCGGGATGATGTTCGCTAGGAAACCATGTGGACATCCACCTGGGGGAAGGGGATGGAGATTCCAGCGCTGTCAAAGGTTTCTTTTATGGCCACAAAGACTTGATTTCGTACAGCCAACAGATCGCTATTGTTGAGCCATACACCGAGGGTAATATCGATTCCAGAAGCACCAAAACTAGTACAAAAAACGATTGGCTGAGGGTCAGCAAGTACCAAAGGACATTTTGCAGGAATAGTTCCTAAAATTTCCAAGGCCTTTCGTAAATCTGTATCATAAGAAACAGATACTACTACATCAAAGCGGCGGGTAGGGTGACTTGAAACATTTTGCAATTTGGCGTTGATGATAGTTTCGTTGGGAATACGAACAATTCTTCCATCGGATGTTTTTACCTTTACAGAAAGCATGGTGATGGTATCAACGGTACCAGAAATCTCGTCTACAGTAATAAAATCTCCTACTTTCAATGCATGGTCGGTAAGCACAAAAAAAACGCTAATAACGTTACTCATAGAAGTTTGAGAAGCAAAACCGATGGCCACTCCAGCAATTCCCGCTGTACCGGATAACCTTCATGATAATTGTGGCAGTTTGTGGTTTTAATTTCTTAAAGACAAATCTTTTGATGAGTCGTTTTACCACGAAATATACTAAGAAAAAAATAGTTAAACCTATAACGGCTCTCACAATTTGAGCTATTATTTCAGGGGTAAAAAAAAAGCAACGATTGCGTCAATCATACAAAAACTTCTTTATCTGTTACATTTTGCAGTTTATATAATAATATGTTCTGGTTTTGAATTATCGGTGTAAAATCTTCATATCTTTACATCCCATGCGGTGTATGGTATAGTTGTTTTCGTGATATAACTGTGATTTTTCTCAGTTGTAAAATTTTTTTAGAGAGGAAATAATGAAGAACCTCAAGAAAACTTTCTTGGTTGTGCTGGGATTGTCCCTCATTGTTAGCATGACCTTCTTTGGATGTAGCAAGAAGGAGGCTTCTGCTTCTGTTGCTTCTGCAAGTGACACATTCGACTTGTCTGTTTGTTTTGCTTCCGAGCCTCAGACTATTGACCCTGCTTTGAACTCTGCTGTTGACGGTGCGGTTATGCTTCAGCACTTCTTTGAAGGCTTGATGAAGTGGGCTGATGGTGGAAATCCAGCCACTGACAAGGGAAACATGAACTATGCTAAGCTGGTAAATGGACAGGCTGCTTCCTACGAGAAGACTGTAAATGCAGACGGAACTGTTACCTATACTTTTAAGATTCGCCCCGATGCAAAGTGGTCTGATGGCAAGGCTGTTACTGCTGATGACTTTGTATTCACTTGGCAGCGTTTGGCCACACCTGAAACTGCAGCTGACTATTGCTACATGATTGACATGGTTAAAGGATATGCAGAAGTAAATAGTGGAGCTGCTGACCCCAGCACCTTGGCTGTATCTGCTCCTGATGCCAGCACCTTCCAGGTAACAATCACCTATGACTGCCCTTACTTCTTGGAAGTTTGTGCATTCCCTGCTACCTTCCCTGTTCGCAAGGACATTGTAGAGGCTAATCCCGACACATGGACAACTGCAGACAACTCTGCTAACTACATCACCAACGGTCCTTACAAGTTGGCTGAGTGGGTGCACGACTCCTATATCAAGATGGTTCCCAACGAGTACCACTATGATGTAGCAAACCTTGGTCCCGATTCAATCACCTTCCGCTTGATGGCTGACCAGAACGCTATGTTGGCTGGTTATCGCTCTGGAGATCTTCAGTTCATCAATGATATGCCTGTTGATGAGGTTGCTGGTCTTTTAGCTTCTGGCGAGTTGGACATTGTTGACTACATCGGAACCTACTATGTTGTATACCAGACACAGAAGGCTCCCTTTGATGACTGGCGTGTGCGCAAGGCTTTCACCTTGGCAATCGATAGCCCCTACATCGTAGAGCAGATTACCCAGAGTGGTGAAGTTCCTGCTGCTGGTTTCGTACCTGCTGGTATCTATGATGCTGATCCTGCTGGAAAGGATTTCCGTACCACTGGTGGTAACTACTGGGAGATTCCTTCTACTGACGAAATCTATGCCAAGAACGTTGCTGAAGCAAAGGCTTTGTTGGCTGAAGCTGGTTATCCCAATGGTGAAGGCTTCCCTGTGGTAACATACTTGTACAACACCTCTGATGCTCACAAGGCTGTAGGTGAGGCTTTACAGCAGATGTGGCAGAAGGAACTGGGGGTAACAGTTCAGCTCCAGAACCAGGAATGGAATGCATTCTTGGAGAACAGAAAGAACGGTGAGTACCAGATTGCACGTAACGGATGGATTGCCGACTACAACGACCCCATTTCCTTCTTGGATATGTGGATGACTGGTGGTGGAAACAACGATGCTCAGTACTCTGTTGCTGAGTACGATGCAGCTATTGCTGAGGCAAAGGCTTCTGCTGATCCTGCTGTTCGTATGGCTGCCATGCACAAGGCTGAAGATATTATTATGGGTCGTGACTGGGCTCTTGGTCCTATTTACTTCTACACCCAGAAGTACATGATGCAGAATATTGACGGTGCATTCTACACACCACTTGGATACTTTGTATTCAGCTACACCTCCAAGAACTAAGTTCTTCAAGAACGCATGTTCTTGGAATGAGATGGGCCCTCGGTTTAAGCCGGGGGCTTTTTTTGTTTGAAATATTTTGAAACCATGGAGCCTTTCTACTATGCTTTAGGAGGGAGGTTTTGTATGGTTACCATTCATGACTTAGGAGAATATACCTTTTCTGCCTTGCTTCGCAACACCTTGGAAAAGTTTGGGGATAGGCCAGCCCTATCTTTGGTGCAGGATAAGCCCATTACCTACCATGAATTTCAGCTCATGATGAAGCGGCTTGCTAGAGTCATGACAGCCAACGGCTTTGCTCCAAGAAAGAAGGTGGCAATCTTTGGCCAAGGTATGCCCCAGTGGGGAGGATTTTATCTTGCTACCGTGTGTCGTGGAGGAGTTGCCATTCCCTTGCTGCCTGATTTTACTACTAGTGAGGTGGAAGCTATCCTTCGGCATGCACAGGTAGACATGATGGTGGTGAGCAAGGCCCTCTATCCCAAGGTAAAGGATATTGAAAGCTCCCTTTTGCCGGTGATTCTTGCCATGGAGGATTTTAGTCCCTTACGAGGAAAGGCTGGCAACATGATTCGTGGTTTTTTGCCTAAGCCCATTAAGGTGAAGGAGGATGACCTAGCCTCTATCATCTACACTTCGGGCACCACGGGAAATCCTAAGGGAGTGGAGCTAACCCACAAAAATCTTGTATGGACGGCCCTCCAGTGTCAGACTGTCCATCGAGTGAACAAGTACGACCGCTGCCTTTCCTTTTTACCTCTTTCCCATGTCTACGAATTTACCATTGGCTTTGCACTTCAGATTCTCAACGGTAGCTGCATCTATTACTTAGAGCGTCCTCCCACCGTCTCCACCTTGTTGCCTGCTTTCAAGAAAGTTCGTCCCACCATTGTACTGAGCGTCCCCATGGTAATGGAAAAAATCTACAAGCATAAAATTCTTCCTGCCTTGGGTGGCACTAAAATCCGTCGATTTTTCCATAAGCTTCCTGTCACTGGCCGCCTCATGGACATTGTGGCTGGATTTCAGCTGAAAAAGGCTTTTGGAAGAAAAATCAGATTCTTTGGCATTGGTGGTGCCCGCCTTAACCCAGAGGTGGAGTTTTTTTTGAAGCGGGCTCATTTTCCTTATGCCATTGGTTACGGTCTGACAGAAACTTCTCCCTTGCTGGCTGGAAGCGGCCCTAAAAACACGATGCCAGGAACTGTGGGACCTGTGCTGGAGGGCGTGGAGCTTAGGATTCTGCACCCTAGCAAGCAAACTGGTATTGGTGAGATAATTGTTCGTGGCCCCAATGTCATGAAGGGGTACTATCGTGACTTTCAGCTTACAGACAAAGCCTTTACCACAGAACGTGATTCCTGCGGCCCAGGCTGGTTCAAAACCGGGGACTTGGGGCTTTTGGAAAATCGCCATGGTCGTCCCTGGCTTTCACTCAAGGGCCGCTCCAAAAATATGATTTTAAGCTCCTCTGGGGAAAATATTTATCCTGAGGACATTGAGTTTGTGCTGAACCAGCATCCCATGGTGGTAGAATCTTTAGTGGTGGAAGGAGCTCAGGGAGGTTTAGTGGCCTTGGTAAAGCTGGCAGAACATGCTGCCTCTGCTATGGGACAGGCCTTGGGCCATGCAGTTCACGAGGTAAAGGAAGATTTCTTGTACAAGCGGGAGGAGCTTTTGTCAGAAATCCAGTACTTTGTGAATAATCGAGTGAACAAGAATTCCCGCATCGCTTCAGTTCAGAGGGTGGAAGACTTTGAAAAAACTGCCAGCCAAAAAATCAAGCGGTACTTGTACCACTTCCACCCCACCCACAGTAAGGGGTGAGGGGAAAAGAGATGGCGAGTTGGAATTGCTGGTGTACTATTCCTCTTTTTTGCTAGAGGGAGGACTGTGTTGTCCTTAGTATTTACAATATGTCGTCAACAGATTCCCGTGCCTCGTCCGCATTGCTGAACTTGTATTCAATCCAGATGTAGCCCTCGTCAGAATAGGAATTTTTAGACTCAATTCCCAGCCATATTTCTTCAATATTGTTGTACTTGGGGTTGTTGTCTGGTGCTTTCCATCGTGCTTGGTATGTTCTCGCTCCGTCCCTCAATGCAGACATCCAGTATTGTTCGTCCGAAAGGATGAAGTCGGGTGCGATGGTGTCAACCAAGGTGAACTTGCCGTATTTCTTTTCCAGCGGTGCCAGCACATTGTGGAATTCTCGCTTCAACTCTGTGCCATAGTCGGAGGATTTTATGGTTGTTCCTGTGGCCTTGATATAGTAAAGCCCCTGATGTTCGTTCAACCAGACTACGTATTGTCCGAAGGAGGGATGACTTTTCGGAGGGATAACCAAATATCTATCGTCATCGATGTGACTTAGTTGTACTCCGCCTCCTATTGAGCCGATGTCCTCGTGGCTCATTCCCTGTTCCAGTCCAAAGGGACCGTTGCCAATTCCACCTCCTGTGGAAGAATGCCTTTCTGTTTCCTTTGTAGTGTACGGAAAATCAGCGGTGTTTTGTTCCGTAGGCAGAACCATTGATTTTATGGATTCATCCTCCATTGAACCTGATGGTCTGTTGGCGTAATCTATAGTGTTTTGAGTAAGCACTGTATTCGGATCGGTTTCCACAATGAGCGGGGAAATGCTGTCTGGATACTCGAACAAAGGCATAACTGGTATTTCAATGAGATAGTTTCTCCCATTGTCCATCACAGAGACAAGGTATTGTTCGTTGGAATTCTGCTCAATGAGGTATGCGTAGGAAATGTGCGGGACAATCTCCTTTCCAAGGGTCAGTTGATATTCTGCAGTGGAAAGGAGGATATAGGCTGCCATCAAAGAATCCCAGTCAGTCTGTGCCTTTTCCGCCGTTTCTGTCATGTCGATAAGAGGAATTATGAATTTTGTACCGTCCTTGTGGGGTAGGCTTGCCAGTTCTTCCTCAACTTGTGTGTTCCTGTTGATGGTCATCGTACTGATGATGCCAGACTCAGAAGGTGTGTGGAAGGACTCTGCCCCCATGGTTTCTGCCAGCTTGTCAAATTCTGCTTCAAATTCCTTCAATGATAGTGCATCTGAGGGGGCACTCTCCCCGCTCATTATCATCGACAAAAAATATTTCGAGAAGCTTATTTGTCTTTTGATGTGGTAACTTTCTCCTTCCAAGGAGATTGACTGGACGAACTCAAAGCAGGACATGAGGCTGAATGACATCAAAATAGTTACCGCTAAAACAAAGAATTTTTTCACTGTTAGAATCTCCTTTTTCCTCTATGGAATGGTCTTGGATTGCTAGGTGCTCTCCTAGGGGACAGCATCTGCGGGTGAGGAGTGCCACCATAGGTATTTCTAGCGATGATGGTGAGCGTATAATACATCCTTTTTACAGCCGCCTCTAGGTTTCTGTCGAAATTTTTGCGGTATTCCCGCAATTCGCTGAAAAAAAGGACTTTGCCGGAATGCACAAAAATATCCTGCTGCAGAATGCGGGGATTGACAGGAGCGGGATGGCGAATTCCGACTCCACAGCGGATGAATCCCTGTTGGGTGTCGGGGCAGTGATGTGGACAGGTTTGGCAAAAGTCTATCTGAACGTAGCGATGGAATTGATTTTTCTGGTCTGCTACCAGTGGACAGAAAACCGATTCTCCGATTCCAACCTGTATTTTCCCACCATATTGCAGAAGTATGTTCCGTTTTGCCTGAATGAGTTTTTCATCAGCATCGTACAGCCAACTAACGTTCTCTTTTTTGAGGAGTTCCGCTTGCAATTCCTCACGGGTAAGTGTTGTCAATGCGAATCGAGACAGATCGATTTCAATGGTCGAAATGTTCATGGCCTCAATCTTTTGCTTCTTCTTGTCATCAAGAGCGTGGGTGACATAAATCTCCACCATGAACTGCTTGCCGTCGCAGGTGATGAGTATGTCCGGGATGATGGAGCCAATTTTCCGTTCCAGCACCACTTGGTCAATCTTGTAGTATACGGCCTGCCCCTGCTTGATAAACATAAATTCTTCCATTTCAAGGAAAATCCCCTTTGCCATCAGGTGTATCGACGACTGGTAGCCATGTTCGCAGTCCACATTGGATAGGTGGGAGTAATGGTGGACACGGATTTCCCCCTCATTCTTTGCTACAAGGGGGTGGCCGCAGGCTGGACAGAAGCACTTGCACTTCACACCGTTGTCAACGTCATCTATATGATGTGGATTTCCTTCCGAATCCATAGCCATCTGCATGATTTGCCTAATCATTCCGCACCTCCTTGATTTTCTCGCTTTGGATGAACCAGTGCCTGTAGGAAGCTGAGGGCAGCCTGCTGCTTCACTTCCTTCTTTCCGCTTCCTTCCGCCATAAAGTTGCCGCTAAATCCATGGGAGGTGAGGGTGCACCGCCAGATTGGATTACCATCTTCATCGTGGTATTCAATGAAATGGTAGACTGGATCGGGGATAATCTTTTTCTGCACCAACTCGTGGATTTGGCTTACGGGATTGGTAAGGTCAAGCTGCTGGATATGACGATTGATTTCCTCTTGACACAGAAATTGATAGGCTTGTTGGTCTGCATTGAGGAATGCCTGGTAGGGACCAATGCCTGTTCCTAGGAAATTTTGTTCTCCGATTTTTACTGCTATTTCGTAAAAACCTGTTTTGGGGTTCTTTGGAGAAAATGGTCCTACCAAGAACCTGATGTTGAAGAGATTGTAGGGTTCCATATCTTGATAGCTTTGTTGATAACCTGCTGGTTTATAGATGGGCTCTCCAAATCCAAGTAAATGAGACTTTTCCCGCACTAAAAAAGTTAGATAGCTGTTGATTGTTGCCATCTGTAGCATGGTCTCACATACCCAGTCAAGTTTTTGGAAATTCCAGTTGCAATCTGCAGCTACCGCACCGAGGATGGCCTCAAACAGGTCCTCCTGCACCGATGGATTTTTTTGAACCTCGTTGATGATGTCACTGTTTCCTAGGTACAAATATTGTTGGAACCCAAAGTTTTGTATGCATTTGGCGAGAGTTTCCTTGTTGACGAAGGAGGAACGAATCTTCGAGAGTTCCCCCTCACTCATCCTTGACTCCATGCCACTTTTTGTCAAGCTGGAGAATTCCTGGTACATCATTCGTGTGACGTATAAATCCAGCACCCTGTCACCATAGAATTCCAAAACCTCGTTGTCCAGTGTACCGGGATTTTCCGTTGCATAAGACTTTCTGGTAAATGCTTGATTCAGCAATCGCACATTTTCAAAGGTATATCCAATGGCGCTCTGGATATAATCAATCTCTTCTCTATTCATGTAATTGAAGGCTCCTAAATAAAATTTAGGCACAACATCCCTGTTGCAACATGAGAAAATAAGTTTGCGTTAGGATTGGAAAATAGAAATACGAATACTAAGAAAATTCTTTTTGCTATGTCCAACTTGCATCGAAACATGACAAACAGACTGATTTTAGAACAAGTACCACTCTTTCCAGTGCCTGCTGGAAGACTAGCACAATCGGTGGATTGCGTCAAGAAAAAAACTGCCAGCCAAAAAATCAAGCGGTACTTGTACCACTTCCACCCCACCCACAGTAAGGGGTGAGGGGGAAAGCTGGTTTTCGAAACACAAGACTACACAAAGATTTTTTGAATCAATTCCTTGAACACTTCTCCACGGTGGAATTCGTTGGAAAAAAGTCCAAAGGAGGTGGCTCCTGGAGAAAAGACAACGGGGAAGAAGTCTGGCAGTTTATCCTTGTATTGTCGTGCTGTCCAAGCGGCACTTGATTCCAGACAGACCTTTAGATCATGGAGCAAAAGTCCTAGGGTTTCGTAGGGGCCTCGAAAAGGAATTCCTTCTTGCACCAGCAGGGGAACAAGCTTGTTGGTGGCAGTTCCTGGTAACAGGTGAATATTGGCTGGGGGATTTTCTTTGATTTTCTGGACAAAATCTGTAAAGTCCAGTTCCTTGTCGGTTCCACCACAAATTAACTGCACCGGAGTGGAAAAGGCTTGAGCCGCTGCTACAGATGCCTCTGGAACTGTGGCGGCTGTATCGTTGTAAAATCGATATTCCAGTTGTGTGGCGTTGTCCTTCAGTATAATATGCCAGCGGTGGAAATATTCCAGACGATGGGGAATTCCTGGCCACAAAGATAAGACATTGAGAGTTTTCTGTGGTGGTACTTGAATTAATGATAAAACAAGAGCTGCCATCAAGGCATTTTGCTTTGAATGAATGCCGGGTACCAGAAGTGAGTCTAGCACCTGTTGTGGCTGTCTGCTTCCCGCTACATTGGTGGCAAAGCTGGGGAATTGCTCGGTAGGCAGTGAAACCCAACCTCTTCCTGCTGCATCAAGCCATCCTCCTTGGGCAAATTCACCTTGAGTTTGAGGATTGGTGGAATAGCGAATCACATTTCCTTTTGTTTCCGAGGCAAATACATCTCCCCAGCTATCTGTTCCACAAATTGTCCACTGGCCGGGAGTCTGGTCTGCATAAATAAGCTTTTTGTCTGCCACATAATTTTCCATAGAGCCATACCAGTTCTGATGGTCTGGAACGATGGTGGTAATGAGGGCAATTTTGGGCTTCAGAACTCCACGACCACGTAAGTCTGCCAACTGCCAGCTGGAAAGTTCCAGTACCACAGGGGTTGCTTCACTTGTTTCCTCCAAAAAGGAGAGGGGGCTCACGGTGATGTTGCCTCCCAAAAAGGCATTAAAGCCAGCTGCCTTCAGGCCATAGTGAATGGCGCTAACGGTGGAGGATTTTCCCTTGCTACCAGTTACCGCAATAATGGGAGCCTTGGTGAGGCTCAAAAAAATGGAAAGATCTGTTTCAATGGTCTTTGCCAAAGCGAGGTATTTATTTCCCTGAATCTTTACTCCAGGATTTTTGATGACAATGTCGGCTGAAGAAAAGTCTTCTTCCTTGTGGCCTCCCAGAATAAATTTGAGCCTTCTGCCGTATTTTCTCATTTCTGGCAAGAGTCGGTTCAAGGTGGGAGCCAGTTGTTCCTTTGTCTTCATATCAGTGACGGTAACAAGGGCTCCATGCTTTAGCAAAAATCGTACCGTGGCCTCACCACCGCCATTGAGTCCCAGTCCCATAACGGTAATGCGTTTTCCTGCAATGTCTTCAAAAGCGGTAATACTGCACCCAGGCGGGTAGAAATGTGGATTGCTCATGTTAGCTCCTGCTTGTTTGAAGGGAATTTCTCTGCTGATGGCGATCAAGTCCCTGCTGAATAATCACGTCCAGCAGCTGACTGTATTCCAGTCCTGCTGCTTGGCACATTTTGGGGAACATGCTGATGGAGGTAAAGCCTGGCATGGTGTTGATTTCGTTGAGGTAGAGCTTGCCTCTGTCCTTGTCTAGGAAGAAGTCCACCCGTGAAAGGCCTGTACAATCAAGGGCCTTGTAGGCTTGCATGGCCATGGAACGGATGTTGTCCTGGAGCTCCTGAGTCAACTCAGCTGGAATAATGAGTCTCGCTCCATCTGGGTCGTTGTACTTGGCATCGTAGTCATAGAATTGGTGGGTAGGAGCAATTTCTCCTGGAAGATAGGCTCTCACCTTGTTGACGTCAAGTTCAGTTTGGTGCAATTCAGCCTTCAACTCATCTAAAGAAAGGTGTTCCTTGGCTTCTTCGTCCTTTGCCAGTGGGGAAAAATCAGCTCCATTTCCCGTAACGGAACACTCGATTTCCCGTGGATTCAAGGCTGGTTCAATAAGCACCTTGTAATCCCACTTGAAGGCTTCTTGCAAGGCGTCTTTTAACTGCTCAAAGTCCTTGGCCTTGGCTGCTCCCACGGAGCTCCCTGCACTACAAGGCTTTACAAAAAGTGGATAGCCAAAATCCTGTTCTGCAGATGCTATCAGTTTTTGCAGCTTTACAGAATCCCATTCTGTTTTTACCACATCGCCACTGTGGAGACACAGGTGGGGCAGCACGGGCAAGCCTGCATTATGCCAAAGGGCCTTAGTAATTTCCTTGTCCATGGCAACTCCGCTGGAAATACAACCACAGCCTGTGTAGGGAATCGATGCCATGTCCAAAAGTCCTTGGATGGTGCCGTCTTCTCCGTAAGTTCCGTGAAGTACCAGAAATGCAGCATCGATTCTGATGTTTACAAAAATATTTCCAGCACCAGCCACACGGATTCCATTGGTGCAACCTCCACCGGGAACAATCATTACCTCACGGTGTCCATCCTGCTGAATCTCCAGCAATGCATCTTCTTGTTCACGGATGTGGCCTATTTGGGTGTGGTCTTGGTAGAACCAGCGTCCTTCCTTGGAAATGCCAATGAGGGTGATATTGTATTTGTCTTTGTCCAGATGACGTACGATAGAAGTGGCGGATACAATAGAAACTTCATGCTCTCCTGAACGACCGCCGTAAATAACTGCAATATTCATGTTCACTCCTAACTCTGATTTGACTTTTTGCTTCAAGTCTATTTTTTTACAAAGCCCATTTCTGCTAAAGCCGTTCTAGCCTCGGCAATTTCATCGTAGGGCATGACAAAATCTTTGTAAATAATGGAATTTTCGTGGGCCTTACCTAAAAGCAAGACTAAATCTCCCTGTTGTGCCTGGGCAAAGGCTGTGCGAATAGCTGTTTGCCGATGGGGAATAATCAAAAGCCCAGAAGCTGCATCCTGCTTTCCCTCCTGACTGCAGCCTACTGCAATATCCTCTAGCAATGCCAAGGGATCTTCACCTCGGGGGTCCTCGTCTGCCAGGACCACTACGTCACACCAGTGGGCCGCAATCCTCCCCTGCTCAGGTCGCTTGGTGGTGTCCCGCTCTCCTCCGGAACCAAAAATCACAAAGATTTTACCAGCAATTCTTTGGCGTAGGGGAGGGAAGATGGTTTCAAAGGAGGATGGAGTGTGGGCATAATCTACAATTACCTCAAAGGGCTGACCGCAATCAACCACAGTCATGCGGCCTGTTACGGGCTCCAAGTATTTTGCCTGCTCCACAACTGCTTCCAGGGGAAGATTGGTGGCGGTGGCTACTGCCAGTGAGGCGGCCATAATGTTATATGCATTGAAGGCTCCGCTGGTGGGAGCTTCTACTGTCAATTCCTTTCCGTCCAAAGCAGGAATATTGCCCTTCATGGTAAAGCTGATGCCAGAACCATCCTGCCCCACGCCGATGTTGGTGGCCTCCACAAAGGGTATGGCTGGTGGGTTTTCTGCTACAGATTCTTTGCCTCGGCCTGCTTCTCCCTGGCTGGTAAAGCCCATAACGGGAGACTTTGTGGCCTCCACAAAGTAACTGGCAGCTGGGTCTTCTAGGTTTACAATACCAAAGGCAGGAACCTGCCGCTCCTGGCCACCGATGATTTTCTTGTGATTATGCTTATCCAAGGCTCTAAACAAGTTAGCCTTGTCGTCACGGTACTGTTGGTAGGTTCCGTGGAACTCCAAGTGTTCCTGGGTTACGTTCATCCACAAGGCACCATCAAAGAGCACGTCTCCCAAACGGTTTGTTCTCGGAGAAAGGCCGTGGGAGGAGGATTCCACCACTGCATACTGGCAGCCAGCTTGCACCATTTCGTAGAGCTGCCGCTGAACAATAGGAGCCTCTGGTGTGGTTTGATGTTCTGGGTTTGCAATGGCATCGCCACCCAAAGAATACTGCACCGTGGAAATAAAGCCTGCCTTTTTTCCCATTCGTCGCAAAAGCTGCCACACAAAGGAGACGGTGGAGCTTTTTCCTTCAGTTCCTGTTACCCCAATCACAATGAGCTTGCGGGAAGGAGAATCATAAAAACAGTCTGCAATGGGAGACATGGCAAAGCGCGTATCTGGAACCTGTACCAAAGGCGGCACTGGTAAGCCTTTTTGCTTTCTTTGGGAAAGTGCTGCTTCTACCTGAGAAGGAAGCTGATCTTGATATAAAATTGCCGCCGCACCCTTTTCTATGGCTTGGGGAATAAAATTGTTTCCGTGGACGTGGGTTCCTGGCAAGGCAAAAAAGAGACTACCTGGTGTAACAGCACGGGAGTCAAAACATAAATTCTGTATCAGGGTTTTTCCCTCTGATTCTGTTACGGTGATGGGTGTTGAAAGGGGCTTTTCAGTGGTGCCACCATTCAATGATTCAATAAGGTATGAAAGGATTTTTTCCATAAGAAAGGAGTATAGCAGGATTATTCTAATTGTAAAAGTGCTATTCTGTGATATAATGGGGTACAATTATTTTCAAGGAGGATAATATGAAAAAAATGCTTTTCGTACTAAGTATTTTGTTCTGCTTTGGAGCCGTACTGTGGGCCAAAGCTGGTGATACGATGTATGTAAATGTAGAAGAGGCAGAACTTAAATCTGGTACAGGATTTTTTGCTGCTGGTGCTGGTTTTTTGCCCTACGGTGCTAAGGTGACAATTCTGCAAGAATCTGGCAAATGGATAGAAGTGAAAAGTCTGGACAACAGCAAGGTTTCTGGTTGGCTTCCTGCTTCTAGTCTCACTAAAAAAAAGATTCTTGCTGATGATAGTCTCAATCGTGTTTCAGCTTCTGCAGATGAATTGGCTCTGGCAGGAAAGGGGTTTTCTGCTGAAGTAGAAGCTCTGTATACTACGGAGTCAAATGCTGCTATTTATCGAATGGTGGATGATATTGAGTCAACTCCCATTGATAAATCTGGACTTTTGGAATTCATCCAGCATGGAAAACTGTCTGACGGTTCAAGAGGTGAAAAATGAAATTTATTAAGATTCTTCTATTATGTTTAGTGATGGTCACGGTATTTTCCTCTTGTGCCGTGATGAAGTCTGTGGGTGGCTTAGCCGCTGCTGTTGGTGATATTACAGGAAATGATAACTTAGCTGCTGTGGGAGATTCTGTTGCTGCCGTGGCAGAAGCAAGTGCTCCTATTTCTCCTGAACAGGAATATTATATTGGTCGCTCTGTTACTGCATCTTTGTTGGGCTCCTACAAGATGTTCCACAGTCCAGAGCTGACTAATTACGTAAATATGATATGCCAGGTTTTGGCCCTGAACTCTCAGCGCCCACAACTTTACAAGGGCTATTATGTAGCAGTGTTAGATACCGATCAGATTAATGCCTTTGCATCCTCTGGTGGCCATATTTTGGTAACTCGTGGTTTGTTGGAATGTGCCACCAGTGAAGATGCTCTGGCAGCAGTTCTTGCTCATGAAATTGCTCACATTCAGTTGCAGCATGGAATCAAGGCCATTAAAAGTGACCGCTGGACAAATGCAGCCTTAACAACAGCATCTTCTTCCCTCACTGTATTGTCAGATGGTGAGATGAAGGATGTAATCGATGCCTTTGATGAATCTGTTAACGGTGTTATTACTACCATGGTAAATACAGGGTATTCCCAGTCTCAAGAGTACGATGCTGATGAAACTGCTTTGGAGATTATGGCCGCTGCAGGATATAATCCCCACGCCATGAAAGAAATGCTGAATGAGTTAAAGGTTCGTCAGCCCAAGTCTTCTGGTGGATTTGCATCTACCCATCCTTCTGCAGATAAGCGGCTCAAAAATGTAGAAAAAAAATTGAAGAAATATGCTGCAATTTCAGTGCCTGAGACACGAGTCGCTCGATACAATCATATGATGGCTATTTATTAAGGAGTGAATATGGGGAAGGAACATACAAGAGTTAAACATCACCTCATTCGTGTGGCTTCCATCGTGGTGTTGTGTACCGTGGTGGTTCTGTTGTTGGAAGGATTTTCTCTTTTTCAACGTCCAGAAAATATGTTGTATGACAGTCGCATGGTTCGTACTGCTCCTTCCCATCGCCCCTCAGATGAAATCGCTGTAATCTTGCTTGACCAAGATAGCCTAGACTGGGCCCAACAGGAGTTTGGCTGGTCTTGGCCTTGGCCTCGCAGTGCGTACGGTGATATTGTTTCTTATTTTAACCAGGGCGGGGCGGCTTCGGTGGCCTTTGATGTGCTTTTTACCGAGCCCTCCGTCTACGGTCCCCAAGATGATGAGGCCTTTGCACAAGCCTGTGCTGACTATGGCCGTGTGGTACAAACTGTTTATTTTGATACAATCCAAGGGAATGCTTCTCATTGGAATGAATCATTCCCAGAGCCTCCCCTCAAAAATGAAAAAAATCATGGTAATCCTGCTACAGCTGATGCTTCTGTCGCTACTGAAAATTTGCTCTTTCCCATAGATTCTCTGGCTTCTTCTGCTGCGGTGTTAGGAAATATTACAGGTTCCTCCGACTGGGACAAAGTAATTCGCCGAGCCAAAGCCTATCGTTCCTTCCAGTCCTATCTGATACCTACCTTGGGGGTGTCTTCCTTCTTCGCTGCTGGAGAAGAGGGGCCCGACCCAGCGTTGGAGCCAGTTGAAGGCCGACTGTTGCGGTTCCAGCCCTCCCTAGAAAGCTATGTTCCCTACAGTGCGGGGCAAATCCTTCAAAGCTATTACGCCATTCTCTCTGGCCAAGAGCCCTTGCTGGAAAGTGAAATGTTCCAGGATATGTACGTATTCTTTGGATTTTATGCGCCTGGTCTCTTTGATATTTGTACAACCCCTGTTTCCACCGTCTATCCTGGAGTTGGAGTTCACATTACCCAGCTGGATAATTATCTGCAAGATTCCTTCCTCAATCCTGTTTCCTTCCCAATGAAGATTACCTTGGTGGTGGTGCTTGCCCTGTTGGGAGCTATTCCCCTGTCACTGGGAGAGATTTTTCAGTTCCACAAGTTGAATATCCTTGTGGCTGTAGCATCGGTGGTGATTTTTAGTTTGCTTTTTGTGTTGCTTTCCTACGTTGCATTTAATGGGGGATTTGTCCTTCCCATGATGCCTCCCTTGGTGGCTCTTTTACTGTCCTTTTTCTCTGCCATGCTTGTTTCCTACCGACAAGAAGGACGGCAACGACGCTACCTTAAGTCTGCCTTCCGTCATTACTTGAGTCCTGCTGTTATCGACACCCTGATTG
>JAEIGA010003395.1_pt1 | contig 24984 bp, 19 predicted proteins | sample 9270691 | NCBI WGS metagenome assembly JAEIGA01 (sample SAMN17057246, study PRJNA624740) | gut metagenome | biome: biome; isolation source: fecal sample | host: Bos grunniens | place: China: Xizang | collected 2019
TAGGTATGAATTTTGAACAGGGTAACGCCCGCATCGACCGCGAGTGCGCAGAGGCTTCCGATGCAAACAAACCGCTCATCCGCAAGCTGCGTATGGAGTACCTCGAACGCTGCCGAGACCACATCATCACCCACGCAAACACCACAGATGATGTATTAAAGCTCAAGCAACTGTTACTCCTCATGGCAGAATACGCATCCCCGCAGGAAGCGGCAGACCTGCGCCGCGAAATTGAGGCTCAATTTGCAGAGCCCGAGCAAGTGCTGCGTATGCTCCGAGCCAAGCAAAAGCCCTGAAACTTATGCTCTGCGCCTAAGCGTCAGAATGACATGCGAACATTTAACGCTTGCATTCTTGCGCCAAATGTGCATAATAACCCCATGTTCAAGAATATTCTGTGCATGACAGGGCTGGCTGCCGTAATGGCGCCGGCATTCGCAGCCGTAGAGTGGACAACGGATTTGGACGCAGCCAAAGCCAAAGCCGCTACGGAGGGCAAGTCCGTGCTGATTGATTTCACCGGTTCCGACTGGTGCGGCTACTGCATCAAACTCAAGAAAGAGGTGTTCGACACCCCGGAGTTCGAGGCGCTTGCCAAGGATGATTTTCTCTTCGTTGAAATCGACCTTCCGAACAACGTGAATCGCGTAGGCCAAGAGCTTTACGCCAAGAACCAGGCACTGTGCAAGCAGTACAAGATTTCCGGGTTCCCCACCATCATGATTATGAGCCCTGAGGGTTACATCATCGGTGGTTTCGTGGGTGGCTCCGACATGGCCCGCGTGAAGGATTGCTTGGCTGCAGCCAATGCCAATGCCAAGAAGGTGCAGCAGGCCAAGTCCCTGACGGGCAGCGCCCGCGCCCAGCTGCTGGCAGAGGTACACAACAGCCTTGCCCGTGACCTCAAGCCCGCCAATGCCGCAATGGTGAACGACATCGCCGCTGCCGATACGGATAACGTGACCGGCATGAAGGATGCCGCCAAGGCTGCTGAGGAACTTGAAGCCATCAACAAAAAGCTCAATGCCACCCGTGGCGATGCCGCCAAGGCTCTCCCCATCGTGGATGAGGCGCTCAAGACCTGCTACCCGGTCAACCGCGAGGAGTTGCTCATGATTAAGAGCCAGATTATCATGGCCATCGTGAACACTCGCCTGCAGACCGCGGATTCCATCGAAGAGGTGGAGGCTATTAAAGCACTCATGATGCAGCTGGTGGAGTGCGCTCCTGCTGACCGCCAGGAGATGTTCCGCAAGCGCATCGAGAAAGACTTCGGCGACCCCGCCGCGCTTCTGGAGCAAATTCGCAAGCAACGCGCCAAGCGTAAGTAAGCGGATTTCATTCCCCTGCTCTTTTCAAAACACCCGTTCCGCCACCGCGGTTCGGGTGTTTTTTCGGCAATGATTCGTGCCCCCCGATAAATCAGAAGTTGAAGGGGAGTTTGAGAACCGAAGGTGAGCCTAAATGGGAGCCCCGCCAGGGGCGAAAGACAGTAGCCGGTGGTGGAGCGGCGTAGCCGCGCAACCACCGGTACAACACAAAAAGAAAATGGAGCCCGGAGCGACGGAGCGAAGCGACGCAGCGTAGGCCGACAGACAATGGCGAGGACCGGCGAGCCACGGCGTAGCAAGCGAGCGCAGCGAGACGCGAAGCCGGGAGCGAAGCGACGCTCCGAGCCGGGGCGGGCACGCATTTTATTTGGATGAGTGCCAATAATTTGCGGGAATGGATGGGGCCTGCCTGCTGTCGGCCTCCTCAGCTCCGCTTCGTCGGACTCCAATACCTTTTTTCGTTTATACCCAAGGTTACGCTGCTGACGCAGCTCCACCTTGGGCTATTACACTTTCGCCCCGCGTTGCGGGGCTTTGATTTCCGCTCGTTTCGCTCGCCAACTTCCGATTTATCGTACCGTTTACACCTCACCGGTACCCAAAAAAGGAGGTGTCACCGAAGCGACACCTCCTTTTTATGAAATAAATGTGAGCGGTCAGATATTACTGAGCAGCGGGAGTCTCGGCGGGAGCCTCCGCAGGAGCCTCAGAGGGCTCAACAGAGGGAGTCTCGAGGGCAGACATCTGAGCCTGCATCTCCTTGAACTGCTCCAGCATGGCAGCGGGGTCGCTGAAATCGCTCTCAATCTCCTGACGCACGCTGTCCTTCTGATCCTCAGGCATCATGGGAAGCACGGCGTTGAGCATGAACTCCTTGATGGCAAGCACATCCTCAACGGTCTTGGCGGTCAGAGCCATCTTCTGCACCTTCTGCATGATAATCATCATCTTCCAGCCGGAAAGCGTCTCCTTCACAGCACCCTCAGCCGTGGCAAGAGCACCGTCAATCACCTGCAGACCGGCGTCCAAATCCTCACCGCAAGCGCGGAGTTTCTCCATGACGGAGGAGAGAACAGCCTGCTCTTCCTCGGACATGGCGGGGGCATCCTCCGGGGCGCCGGCGGCGTCAGCAGCCTCAGCACCGGCCTTAATCTCAGCCAGTACAGCCTCCGGGTCAGCGAACTGCTCCTCGATGCGAGCCTTCACAGCCTCGCGCTCCTCCTCGGGAACGAGGGGAAGCATCTTTTCGAGCAGATACTGCTTCACGGCGACGATGTCCTCCACGGTCTTGGCATTGGTGAGCATCTCCGTGAACTTGTACTGCACCAGGCTGTTGCGGGCCTGCTCCAGCTCATCCACATTGGCAGGGTGAGCCGTCTTGAGCGCCTCCTCAACAATGGCGAGCATGGCGTCGAAATCACCTTCCTCCACCTCGCTGAGCTTGGCCTTGATGGCCTCCAACTCAGCCTCAGCCTTCAGCTCATCCTGAATGCCGGTGGCATTCTCGGGGTCAAGAGCAACAATCTGGTCACGCAGAGCCTTGGAAGCAGCGGCAAAATCCTCCGGCATGGTCTTGTACACAGCCATCAGAGCCTTGGCTTTCTCCACACCCTCCAGCTTGGAGGCAGCCTCCAGAGCCTTGGCATTGGCCAGAGCGGCATCCAGAGAAGCCTGAGCGGACTTCATATCAGCCCCGCCGACAAAGCCACCGACGATTTCACCGGTGGGGGACATCACCATGATGGTGGGGAAGCCCTCTACACCGTACTGAGCGCAGAGCTCCTGATTTTTCACGAGCTGCTCAGGGCCACCGACTTTAGCGGCGTCTTGGGGGACGTCAATCTCGACGAGAACAAACTTATCAGCGGCATAAGCCTCAAACTCAGGGGTGGAGAACACCTCTTTCTTGAGCTTAATGCACCAACCACACCAGTCAGAGCCGGTGAAGTCGACAAGCACAGCCTTATTCTCGGCTGCAGCCTTGGTCTTGGCAGCATCGAGGTCAGTCATCCACTCAGCTGCAGCGAACGCCGGAGCCACAATGGCTGCCAGCCCGGTTATGTACAAAGCGTTCTTGAACATGCGCCTATTCTGCCTTTTTTACAGTCACTTATCAAGCTCATTTTTCCCTCATGACGTAATTCGCCGCCGCACGCATGAGGAAATAATGTCATGATTTGCCAACTTCATGAATTTGGAGTTTGCCAAGAGCTCACAATTATGGTAGATTACAACAAACAAAAGACCGCACATCATCATGAAGCGTCCATTTTCATTTCTGGCAATACTGGCATTAGGCACAGCCATGCTGCAGGCAGCCCCGCAGCTGTACGATATTACGCTTTCCAACGCAGAGCGTTACACGCAGTGCAAAATCACCTACGAGACGGATTCCGTCATCAAATTCCGCGGCACGGACAAATCCGGCAAGGTTGTCACCAAAGAGGTGAAGGCCTCCTCCGTGCTGGTGCGCAAAGAGGTGAAGCCCCTGGTAAGCAAGGCAGACCCCAAACCCAAGGCTCCCAAAAAGACGGATGCCCCTGAGCCCACGTCTGAAGAACCGGCAGATAGCGAAGAAAGCGAAGAGCCTGCTGAGGAGCAGGAACCGGCCGAAGCCCCGGAAGAAGTAACGGAAGAGCCGGCTCAGGACGAAGAGTCTGAAACGGAAACAAGCACCACGCCTGCCCCCACCGGTGCCTCCGCCCGCGAGAAAACGTATGATGCCGTAGCAGCAAGACTCGCAGCCTTGGAGAAGATGAAAGAGGGCATTAAAGAGCCCTCCCGCACCGTCAATTCTCGCTTCACCTCCACCAAGAACAGCACCGAAAAAAACCTGCAAAAGCTTGAGGCTATGTGCGCAGAGGTGGACGCCTTGCAGGGTGAGGTAGACGCACTGGTGGGCAAGGGATTTGTGTTTGAGATTGTGTCCGAGCATGACCGCGACAAATACGCCGTAGAGGGCAAAGCCGCCTACGATGCCATGGTGATGGACATGAACCAAAAGAAGAGCTCGCGCAAGATCGGCGGTTTGGACAAGTTTGAGACGCTGCGCGAATCATTCCAAGGCATTCCGGAGTACAAGCAAGCGTACGATTGGTACATCAAGACCCTGAAAGACCTCAACAAGAAGTGGGACAAGATGATAGCCAAGGAGGAGGCCGCCCGCAAGAGATATAACAGCGAGAAAAAGGCAGAAGCCGACGAAAACGACAAGAAGGCTTACGAGAAACTCAAAGATCAGCTGGAGGAAGAAGGCGAGCACATTGCACAGGTGTGGTACACCCCCGCCACGCGTAACCTGTACATGCTCCGCGCTGCAAAAAACAAGGTGGAAGATGCCCTGCGCCGCAATGAGCGCTCCAAGAAGAACGAGGACATCGGCACTGTAACCACGCTCATCAGCAGCTTCTGGCAGACCATGGACAGGGCTTGCGACCTCATGGTGAAGGGTGATTTGGATGAAGCTAAGGAGCTGTTGGATGAGGATGAAAACTTCAAGAAACTCATTCGTTTGCACAGCACCTTGCTGCCGGAGGAGTACAAGAAGCCCATCCGCGACCAGCGCGCTGCTTTGAATGATGAGATTAAAGACCGCATCAATAAGCGCCGTACCACCCAACGCTCGCTCGACTCCAAGCGCGCCGCGCTTAACCGCCTGACGGAATCCACGCTCAACCAGCTTGACCAGCTCGAGACCATCCTGCAAGATGCCATTGCCGAGGAGCAGCAGGAAGCAGTTGAGGAAAGCGAGGATAAGGGCGAGGCGGAAGAAGGCGCCACTGAGGAAGGCGCAGAAACGGAAGAGACCACCGAGGAGTAACTCGCACCCCGTTTGTAACCACGGCCTCCGCTGCAGCCCCCTGCACCGGAGGCCTCTGACACCTCACGGAAACACTATATGAAATACTACTTACCACTTTTTGCAGCAGTTGCTTGCGTAGCGCAAGCACACGCAGCAATACCGGAGAATATTGACCGAATCTTTACAAACTACCTGCAACTTGCGGAGGATTTGGAGCCGGTGCTGGCAGAGGCAAAAAACAGAGAGAGCGCGGAAGCAGCTGCTGTAAAGCTCAACGCCTTGCTGCCCCGCGTGTATGACGCCCGCTCAGAGCTGATGCAAATCGAACAATTAAGCCCTGAAGTGCAAGCAGAGGTGCGGGTTAAGTACGGTAAAGATATGCAGCAAAAGTGGGGTAAAGTATATGAGCAAATTTTCCGTTTGGAGCACGCCAAGTGCTACGCTTCTCCCGCATTTTTCACCCAATTTCGAGCCTTATGCATGATGCTTCAGCAGTAATTCGTCGGTTCACGCACTTGGCAGCAGCACTATGCGGTGCAGCCTGCTGCGTGGCAGCGGCTCAAGATGAGGATTCCGGCATCCCCCCTCTGCGTGATCTTCCGCCACTTGAGGGCGATATCCCACAACTCGGCGACGCCGGCACGGAGGAAACCCTGCCCGCAGCCCCCACTCAAAATGCAGAAACGGTGGAGCTTATCCGCAAGGGTATCTTTCTGCAAAAGGAGCTACTTGAGGTACTGCGCAGCATTACAGACAAAACTACGGCAGATGCCGCAAGCAAACACATACTGCGCTTGGCCACGGACCTGCGGGTATGGGGCGCTGCGCTGGACACCCGCCCCATGGAGGATGAAATCATCATGGGCGAATACGAGCGTGAGTACCTGCCCTTGATAGATCAGTTCAACCGAGAAATACGCAAGGAGAGCGAGCGACTGCTCACCTACCGCTATTTTGAGTCCACAAGGCTTGCCCAAGCGCTGGTGGAGCTGGTGCGCCAGGCGCAATAAGAACAGGCGCCATGCAGGCTGTGGATGAAGACCCTCGCTACCTGACGGAGCAGCTTATCACCTACATCGGTAATAAGCGCGCTCTGTTGCCGCTTATTCAACGGGGAGTGGAGGCCGTCAGGGCACGCTTGGGCGCGGGACACAAAATGCGTGCGCTGGATGCCTTCTCCGGCTCCGGCGTCGTATCCCGCCTACTCAAGCAACACTGCAGCCATTTGTACTGCAATGATTTGGAGAACTACAGCCGCATTCTGAACACCTGTTACCTGAGTAACCACAGCGCCCCGCACCTGCAACACTTGCCGGAGCTGCACCGGGAGCTTTGCGCGCAAATTGACGCCACCCCCACCCCCGGGCTCATCACGGAGCTGTACGCCCCGGCGGATGACGCGCACATCCGCCCCGGGGAACGGGCTTTTTACACGCACCGCAACGCCGTTTTTCTGGACACAGCGCGCCAAGCCATCGAGCAACTGCCGCAAGAGCTGCGCCCGTACTTCCTTGCCCCCCTGCTCACGCAAGCCTCCGTCCACACCAACACATCCGGCGTTTTCAAGGGCTTTCACAAAAATGCCGAGGGCATAGGCCAGTTCGGCGGGCGCGCAAGGAATGCACTGCAGCGAATCCTGGCGCCCATCAGCCTGCCCCTGCCCCTTTTCTCCCGCCATGAGTGTGAGGTAAGCGTGCTGCAGCAAGATGCTCTGCAAGCCGCGCGCAGCCTGCCAGAGCTGGACCTCGCCTACTTGGACCCGCCGTACAACCAGCACCCGTACGGCTCCAACTATTTCATGCTCAACCTGCTGGTAGATTATAAAAAACCGGAGAGCATCTCACGCGTATCCGGTATTCCGAAAGGGTGGAACCGCTCCGTGTTCAACGTGCGCACCCGAGCAGCTGCAGCCCTCACGGAGCTGGTGGAGGCCGTGCCCGCTCCCTTTGTCCTCATCTCCTACAACACAGAAGGATTCATCCCCCCGCAGCAAATGGAAGAAATACTCCACCCCCTCGGTAAACTGAGCACCCTGCGCCAGCGCTACAACACCTTCCGCGGCTGCCGCAACCTGCGCAACCGCGCCAATAAGGTGGATGAGTTGTTGTACCTCTTGGAGAAATAATAGCGCCTGCCAATCGCCCGCCCGCTCGATAAATCGGAAGTTGGAGCACCGTTAGGTGCTCCTCGCGTGAGGCCGTTAGGCCGAACGTTCGCGCGAGCGACAGCGAGCGTTCGCGCGTAGGGGCGCAAGCCCCAAGCGTTCGTGTGAGCGTTAGCGAGCGTTCGTGTGAGCGTTAGCGAGCGTTCGCGTGAGCCGCAGGCGAACTGAAATGTATATTACCGCGGGCGTATGCCCGCCTAACTTAAAGCCCCGTAGGGGCGACGGACGTTAGGCAGGCGGTGGAGTGAGCGTCAGCGAACGGAACCCCTGTATAGCAACAAAAAAAGGAAATGGAACCTAGGGAACCTGTGGTGACATATAATGGCGAGGACCGTAGCGAAGCGAAGCTCCGAGCCGGGGTGGCACGTTTTTTTCAAAGCATTTGTTTTGTGTTCGATACGGCAATTTAAGCCACGCATTCTGTCACCACAGGTTCCCTGGGTTCCATTTAAATTTCTTACCCTAACAGGGGTTCCGCGGCTTCGCCGCTCCACCCCTGCCTAACGTCCGACGCCCCTCCGGGGCTCTGAATTCCGCTCGCTTCGCTCGCCCCCCCCCCTCAAACTTCCGATTTATCGAACACGGAAGACCGCGACTATAAAGGCTCCATCTATTCCTCGCACTTACTGCACAAAAAACGCTGCCGAGGGGCAGCGTTTTTTGTGAAACTTGAAAGTAGCAAGCGGCATTACAGCTTCTTCCAGGGGAGAGCGGAGAGCAGGTCATCAAAGCCGAGGCCGGTACCGCCGGGCACCTTGAACTCCGGGCTCACATCCATGCCCAAGCGCTCGGAGAAGGGATTGGAGCGGTACACATGGTGCGTGACCAAGCCACAGAGGGGCACCTCAGCCTCGGGCTTGCCGGTGTAGAACTTGGCAGCATTGTAAGCAGCCCAGCACTGACCGACGGGGTGATCCAAGTAGGTGGTGAACACGGGCAAACCGCTGTTGCTGTGGTGGCGGGCGGGCTTCACCAAGCGCATCATGGGCTTGGTGGTGCGGGCGGGAATGTTGCCGCTGGCCTCCTGCACGGGCATGTCATAGCCCAGCGGCATGCCGGCATCCTGCAGGGTCTGCCACACGTTCACGTCGTAATAGCAGGGGTCCTCCACAAAGTCAATGCGAGCCTTCATAGCATCGGACAGCATATCCCAGAACTTCAGCGCCTCATCCAAGGACAGGGTGCTGTTGAAGTCCACACGCCACTTCCAATCCGGCACCATGGAAGCGAGGTTGGTCAGGCGCTCTACCGTGGTGGCGAGCTTGGGAATCACCTTAATCTTACCCACGCGGAAACCGCGCTGGTGCAGGTTGTACACTTGGGAGGGGGTGGCGCTGACGGTAAGCGTGGCGTGGCTGCGCGGGATGCTCAGCCCATCAAAAAGGCTCACGCCCTTGGCGCGGGCCTCGCCGTCCAACTCAATACACTTGAGCGCGCGGGCACCGAGGCGGAGGGGAGCGCCCTCACGCAGGGCTTCGAGCTCATATTCCAAGGGGGCGTCGCCCAGCTCCGGCCAAGACTGAAGGCAGGCATAACCGCCGTTCTCACCGCGCAGCAACACGCCCTCACGGGGTTGAGCAGCGGCACGAGCGCTCAGCGCGCCTACGGGATAAAGAGTATACGGAGTATAGTGCATGCGCATAGTTTAGCGCGTGACGTGCCGTTTGTCACGCTCATTCTGCGTTATACACCATGATTTATGAGCCGGCGGGCGCTTCCGCAGCAGGTATACGCGCATTGAGCTTGACAAAGAGGGGCTACAAGAGTAAAAAGCCATGCATGAATGAGCAATTACTGATGGGCGGCGTGCTTTCCCTGCTGGCGGGCTTATGCACGGGTGTGGGTGCCGCCATAGCATTGTTTCTCAAAAAGACGGATACGCGCATGCTCACCTACGCGCTCGGCGCGAGTGCGGGCGTGATGGTGTACATCTCATTCATGGAGCTGATGCCCGCCGCCACGGACATGCTGGGCGACCAAGCGGGCAGCAAGTGGATAGTGCTCGGGGCGTTTTTCGGTGGCATGGCAGCTGCCAGCTTGATTGACCGACTGGTACCTGAGGATGAGAACCCGCACGAGGTGCTCAGCCTGAATGAATTGCAAAGCCTGAGCGCCTGCACCACGGAAGACTGCCGACAAAAAGTGCGCCAGCGCGTGCGCCGCTCCGCCATGTTGTTTGCCATCGCCATCGGCGTGCACAACTTCCCGGAGGGTATGGCAACGGTAGCCGCCGCGTTCGACAACACGGGCATTGCAGCCTCCGTAGCACTGGCAGTGGCCATCCACAACATACCGGAAGGCATCACCGTAGCCGTGCCCCTGCTCTACGGTACGGGCAGCCGCAAAAAGGCATTCTGGGTGGGCACGCTCACGGGCTTGGCGGAGCCGCTGGGGGCACTCATCTGCATGTTGGTGCTGCTCCCCTTCCTGAGCGCCACCCTGCTGGGCATTCTGTTCGCCATAGTGGCGGGCATCATGGTGTTCATCTCCTTCGATGAATTGCTGCCCATGGCGGAGCGCTGGGGGCACCACCACCTGAGCATTTACGGCGTGGTAACCGGCATGCTCATCATGGGCTTGGTGCTGTAAATCACCGCCGCACTCAGTGCAACTGGCGGCGGTGCGGATTCATATCACGAGCGTGGTCCTCGCGGTCCTCGCGGTTGCGCATTTTGTGGCGTTTTTCGCGTTTGGACACACGCTCCAGCGTCATTTGACGCTTGGCGGAGCGGCGCTCCAGCTCCGCAATCTCGTTTTCCAAGTTCAGGAAGTGCTCGTAACGCTCTGCGGAGAGCTCACCGGAATCCAGAGCAGCGCGTATGGCACAGCCGGCATCTTTGCGGTGTGAGCAATCCGCAAAACGGCACTCACAAGCCAGCTGCGTGAGGTCATCGAACTGAGCACGCAGCGTGGCAACATCCGTCCACATCTGGATTTCGCGCATGCCGGGGTTGTCAATCAGCACACCGCCACCGGGCAGCACCACCAGCTCACGCGCCACGGTCGTGTGGCGACCTTTGCCCGTCACCTCATTCACGCCACCGGTCTCCAGCCATTCATCCCCCAACAGGGAGTTCACAAACGTGCTCTTCCCCACACCGGAGGAGCCCACCACGGTAATCGTGGTGCCCTTCGGCACGCGGCGCAGGTACTTGGGGTAGCCTTTTTTCCAGCGCGCCACAATGGGGTACACCTCCACACCGAGGGCTGCCACCTCATCGCAGGCGGCCTTCATCACCTCAGGCGCGACGGCGTCCTCCTTGTTAATGAGCACCACGGGCTTGGCGCCGCACTTGCGGATGAGGGTCAGGTAGCGCTCAATACGGCGGATGTTGTAGTCGCTGTCGGCATCCGTCACCACCACGACCACATCCACATTCGTACCGATTACCTGCTCCGCACAGCTCTTACCGGGTGCTTTGCGGGAGAATCGATTACGGCGCGGCAGCAGGGCGCGAATCACCGGCAAATCCTTGCCCGTACCGGGATCCACCGCCACCCAATCGCCCACTGTGGGCAGGTCCGCATCGCTCACGGCATCATGCCACACCTTACCGCTCAGCACCACCTCGTGGTCGCCCTTACCCTTGGCAATCACGGTAAAGTTGATTTTCGTCTCGCGGATAATGCGCGCAGGGTACCACTCCGGCTCCTCCAGAGCGGCGAAAGCGGCAGCAAGGTCGGCATTCCAGCCGAGCATCTCCATGGTAACGGTCATGAGGGCAAAATGGTAGCGTGTTCAATAATCTGCATGGCGATGTGCTCCTTGGTATCGCGCTCCAAGTACTCCTCATGGTCGGGGTAGATGAGCACCACGGCATTCTCACGGGAATCAAAGCCGATGCCGGGTTGCGACACATCGTTCGCCACAATCATATCACACTGTTTGCGCTGCAATTTATCGCGCCCGTACTCGATGATGTTCTGCGTTTCCGCTGCAAAGCCGATGAGCTTGCCGGTAAAGCCGAACTCCGAACGCATGCTGCCGAGGATATCCGGCGTACGCTCCAGCTCCAGCACCAAGGTGTCCGCGTTCTTCTTGATTTTCTGGTCCGCGCAGCTCACGGGGCGGTAATCCGCCACAGCGGCGCACAGAATGGCGACATCCACCCCGCGCAGCATATCACGCACAGCCTCATACATTTGCTGCGCCGTCTCCACGGGGATAAAATCCACACCCGGGGGCACATCCAGTGTGGTCGGCCCGGAAATCAGCAACACCTCATGCCCATCATGCCGAGCAGCACCCGCCAGCGCATACCCCATGCGCCCTGAAGAGCGATTCGTCAGATATCGTACGGGGTCTATCGGTTCGCGTGTCGGCCCGGCTGTGATGAGGAACTTCATGTGCGCTATTCTAGCACATGCCTATCCGAATATCAAGATTAACGATGCAAGCCCCGCGCTTTTACGCGGGGCCTACCACCTCAATTCGGCTTCTTGGCTCGGGCTTTGTAGCTCCGGACACAGAATTCCGGAGGCTGCATAAAAACGCAGGATGTTGCTTTTACTGAGTCGGCGGCAGGGCGGCAATACGCTTTTTGTAGCGTTTGAAGCTCGGCAAATTGGTATACTGAGCATATACGGCGGACGGCATCACCAAGTCGGGATAGAAGTAATATGTACCGTCTGACCTCCTACGGTCGTCCAAATCGTTCACCCAGCCATACTCAGCTATCAGGCGCCCGGAAGCATCATAAAAACGCAAAGCGTCTTCCGGACGGGGTGGATCGATAAACAAGACCGAGGGATCATAATCTTCATAAGAGAGCACCGGTTCGTACTGCATCTGCGCCAGCAAATGCATGAGCTGCTTGAACTCGGCCCCACGCACGTGTTCGGATTTCGCCGGGGGAATGTTATAATAGGCGCAGCTACCCCCGTCATCCTCCGGTGCGGCATAGGGGCGACAAAACTCCGCGCGCACTGCTTGAGTCAGTACTTTGTTCCACTCCTCACGCTTTTCATTGTACTCGTTGACAATTTTTGCATACGCTTCGGATTTTTTGCCCGCACTGTACGGTGTAGCGCCACTGTGTGAACACGCGGAAAATGCCATAAGCACACCGCATCCCGCCAATAGATAGGTAATAAAGTTGCTTTTCATGCTATTGTGTTTACTTTACAATATACAAGACGTCCGTGTAAAGGCTTTTGTTTTCAGAATAATGAAAAAAACTGATTTTTATTTTGAATCGATGCGAGTTAGCAGAAAGCACAATTTTGGGGTATTGAGTGTTCGATAAATCGGAAGTTGGCGAGCAACAAAATCTATCGGAGCGTGGGACTTTAGTCCCACAAATACGCGCGGGGCTTATCCATAAGAGGGACTAAAGTCCCTCGCTCCGAGTGAATGAATGTTACAAATCCCCCTCTTCAACTTCCGATTTATCGTTCCGTCTGAAATCAATCACAATCTTTACCGCCACAGTGAAAAAAGCGCTCTCCATTCCGCAATTTTCTTGCGAGCGGGCGGGGAATGTGGTAGATTATGAGTCAGCATGGGAGCATTCACACATCGACTGAGGCTTGGATGGAAGGGAATCCGCAATTTTTTGTCGCAGGGTATGATAGACCTGCTGCCGGCACGGCATGCGCTGCATGGGTACAGCCCGTTGAAAGCCGGTAAGGACATGAAAGCCGCGCTGGATGTCGCGCTGGTGGGTCTGCCGCAGGGTATGGCATTCGCCGCCATGGCGGGGCTGGACAGCATCTACGGCATCATGGCTGCCACGGTAGGCACTTTCATCGCGCCCTTGTTCACGCGCTGCAGTTTGACGGTGAGCGGTCCCAGCAATGCCACCGCCTTCATGTTGGCAAGCTTCTTCTTGGCGTCATCCCCCGCCATTCAAGCGAATCCGGCGGTGTTTGTGCCTTTGATTGTGTTCCTTGCGGGTGTCACCTGCGTTATCGGCGCCTTTGTCAAGGCCACGGAAATGCTGCAATACGTGAGCCGCAGCGTGCTGGTGGGCTACATTACGGGTGCAGCCACGCTCATCATCGCCTCACAGCTGCGTTATGTGATGGGCATCAATGATGTGAATGCGGGCAGCTCCTTCTTCACCATGAGCGGAGCCATCATCGAGAACCTACACTTGGTGCAGTGGCAGCCCATCGTGCTGGGGGTGCTGTCCTTCCTCCTGTTCATACCGCTCAAAAAGCACTTCAAGTTCCTGCCGACCTTTGCCGTTATTCTGGTAACCATGAGCGTGCTCAACTGGGTGCTTTGCCAGCCGTGGGCGGGCGGCGCGTTCACAGAGGTGCGCATGCTCAAGGACTTCACCATGAGCGACCTCACCTGCAACCCACCGGACATCACCGTTCTGGCGGACTGCTTCGCGGAGATTTTCCCCGTGGTCATCGGTATTGCCTTCCTCTCCACCCTGGAGCAGACGGTGATGAGCAAAACCATCTCCGCAAAGACGGGTGAGCCGCTCAACCTGAACCAAGACACCTTTGCCGTGGGCATGGCCAACATCGGCTCCGCCTTCACCACCTCCCTGCCTTGCTCCGCCTCGCTCACGCGCAGCATGCTCAACTACACGGCGGGCGCCGCCACGCGTTTTTCCGGTGTGTACTGCGGCTTAATGTGCTTGGGCATCACCTTTGTGCTGGCAAGCTTCCCGCTCATCTCGCGCATACCGCACTGCGTGCTGGCAGCACTGGTGCTGGCGAATGCGGTGTCGCTGTATGACCGCAAGCTGCTGCGCATCTGCTTCCGCTCCACACCGGGGGATGCGGCGGTACTGCTCATCACCTTCGTTGCAGCGCTGTTGTTGCCGCTGCACGTCGCCATTTTCGTAGGCGTGATTATCTCCGTGTCCATCTTCCTGCGCAAGGCCTCCAAGCCCGAGCTGGTGGAGTACACCTTCGATGACCGTGGCACCCTGCTGGAGGTGAACGACAAGGCCAAGCGCCTGCCGCAAATCTCCATCGTGCACGTGGAGGGCGACCTCTTCTTCGGCGCGGCGGACCTCTTCCGCAAGCAGGTAGCACGCATTGCGGAGGATCCCTCGCTGGCGGTCATCGTGCTGCGCATGCGCAATGCCCGCAATCTGGACGCCACCTCCGTCTGCGCGCTGGAGGAGCTCATCAAGTTCACCCGCGAAAAGGGGCGCCACCTCATCATCTCCGGCGCAGGGCGTGAGGTGTACCGCATTCTGAAAAAGAGCGGTGTGCTGCAGGTGCTGCAGGCAAACTGCGGTGAGAAAGAGAGCAACATCTTCCTCTTCGAGCCGAAGAACCCGAACATCTCCACGCGCTACGCACTCAAGCGTGCGCAGCAGTTGCTCGGCTCGCAGCAGGCGGACATTTCCATCTACACCACGGAAACCCACCAATCCGCCTGAGCCGCATGGAGGAGCAGCACTACGGCACATTCGCTCAGGCGCTGGTGGATTGGTTCACCACCCACGGGCGGGATTACCCTTGGCGGCGCACCACGGACCCGTGGGCGATTCTGGTGAGCGAAATCATGCTCCAGCAAACCACCATCCCCACGGTGTTGGGGCGCTATGAGGCGTGGATGGCGCAATTCCCCACCCCCGCAGCGCTTGCCGCGGTGGATGAGGCTACAGCCCTGCGCTCGTGGGAGGGGCTGGGCTATTACCGCCGCGTGCGCGCTCTGCAGGCTGCGGCAAAAGCCATCGTGCAGGAGCACGGCGGCACATTCCCCACGGATGAGGCCGGTATACGAGCTCTGCCCGGCATAGGAGATTACACCGTGGGCGCCGTGCTGAGCTTTGCCTACAACCGCCCTGCGCCGCTGGTGGATGCCAACGTGTCGCGCGTGTTCGCCCGCGTGTTCAACGATGCCACGCCCATCGACTCCCCCGCAGGGCGCAAGCGCCATTGGGCTTGGGCGGCACAACTGGTGCACCCCACGGAGCCGCGTGCGTACAACTCCGCCCTCATGGAGCTGGGGCAAACCATTTGCACCGGTGGCGAGCCCACCTGCCTGCTCTGCCCCGTGCGTGCGTTTTGCAAGGCGGAGGCACCCGCCGCCCTGCCGGTCAAACTTCCGAAAAAAGAGACGCTTACCGCAGAGCATCACGACCTTTGGGTGCTCACCGAGCGGGGGCTACTCATGGAAAAACAAGCCGACGGCAAACGCCACGAGGGCATGTACCGCCTGCCCCAGCGCAGCAAGGAGCAGGTGGCGTCCCTCCCCCTCCTCACCACGCAAAAATACACCGTCACCCGTTACAAGGTAACCCGCCACCTTTACCGAGGCCCGGCAGACACCGACCCGCAGGGCGCGGAGGAGTTCATCCCCCTGCATTTATTGCCCTCCACCCCCATGGCCTCCCCCGACCGCAAAATCATCGACAAGCTGATTTAACGGCACCCCTCGCGATAAATCGGAAGTTGAAGGGCGTTTGTTGGATAATTTGCGAGCGCAAGCGCCTGCCACGGCGTAGCTGCGCAGCAGCGAAGACGGGAGCCTAAATTTGAGCCCCGGAGGGGCGCTATATAATAGCCCGGCGGTGGAGCCCCGTAAGGGGCGGAACCCCGGGAACCGCCCCAAAAAAATAAATGCGAACCCCGGAGGGGTGGCATAAAGCGTGGCTCAAAAATGCCGCATTGTTTCAAAATGCCGCGAACATGATAAAACACGCGCCCACAACGGCTCGGAGCGTCGCTTCGCTCCGGTCCTCGCCATTATATGTCGGCCTACGCTGCGTCGCTTCGCTCCGTCGCTCCGGGCTCAATTTTCTTTTTTTTACGCTACCCCGGGGTTCCGCGGCTTCGCCGCTCCACCGCCGGGCTATTATATAGCGCCCCTCCGGGGCTCTAAATTCCGCTCGCTTGCGCTCGCAAACTATTCGCCAACTTCCGATTTATCGTGGAGAATATACTAAAAAGGGAGCCACTCGGTGAAGAGTGGCTCCCGGTCATAAATGGGTTTGAAATCGCGCGGGCGGGTGGCTTTATTCCTCCTCGTCCTCGGATTCCTCAGCCTCGGGGTTAGCCAGCAGCACGTGCAGTGTGCGCACACCATTATTGATGGTGTTGGTCACGTGTACGGCGCCGATGCCCTGCACCATGGGGGCAAGCATGCCGGCCTCGGGGGCGAGCTGAGAAGCAATGGCGAGCGCAGCGGGGCGCAGCGTGTACACCGCACCGGAGAAGTTAATCTTACCCTTACCGTGCTTAATCATGTTAGCATTCAGCGCAGCGGAGTTACCGAAGGCGAAGAGCGTATCCGTCATGGTCACATTCAGCTCAAACTCACCGGCACCCAGAGAGCTCATATCGGCCGTGTGAGACACCACCGTCTTACCCTTCTTGGACTTAATCAACTTCTTCAGGGAATCACCCTTACCACCAATCATGCGGCCGGCTGCACCCACCAGCTCATCACCGGAGGTGCCGAGAGCCTTGCGGTCCTTCACCGCATTGAAGTAGGAAACCAGCAGGTGCTCAGAGTTCGGCATCACCACCACGGCGGGTGCATCACCCAAGGCACCGCACACACCCTTCAGGGACTTCAGCACGGGCTTGATGCGGGGCATGAACTTGACGAGGGAGGCGAAATCCTCAGCAGAGGTCGGCTCCAGAGACGTAGCGTAACCGGCAGCCAGATTCAGGGCGGGCTCCACCACATCAATCATGGGAGTGGCGTCCTTGGCCACCTCGGGGGTGGACTCCATATAGAAGAGCACCTTATCGCTCTTACCGATGCGGGCGAGGCGAATGTGGCCGGCGCTGAACGTGGAGCCGTAGGAATCGAAGCTCACCTTGGCGTGCATGCCGTCCTCCTCCTGCCAGGAGCAGAAGGTGAAGGGCTTGGCATTATCCGTACGCACATAAGAGGAAGCAAACTTCAGCACGGGCTGCACGCTGCGGGCTGCGGCGTTGTAGGCAGCCACGTTGTCGTTATCCTCCTCACCCATGGCCTTGAACACATTCTCGGAGAAATCTGCCACAGCCTTCAGGTCATATTGGCTGTAGGAGTTAGCAGCGTTGATGAGCTCCGGGCTGATGTAAGCTGCATAGGACATGCCGGAAAGCAGGTACGGATCGCCGAACTTCATCGCATCCGTGCTCAGCACGGACTTGGCGGGAGTCTCCGCCACCTGTACCTCGGCGGGGTCCTCGCAAATGATGGCTACCAACGCGCCCTTCTGCACCTTGAACAGCAAGTACAGGGAACGGGCGGCAATCTCATCACGCAGCGTGGACTCAATGGAAGCATCACCCTGCGGCATGTCGAAAATCGCCTTAAAGGGAATCTTCACACCCTTGCAACCGGCCTCCGTCACGCGGGTGCCACCTTTCCCCTCATACAGCTTGATGTAGTCATCCGCAGCGTCATTCAGGTAACGCTGGGCGGGCACATCCACCGTCACGGCAAAATACACGGGGTGCAGCTTGATGCTCTTGATGGCGCGCAGGGAATCCAGAGCAGGCTTACGGGCATCGGTATCCACCTGGTCACCGATGATACCGGAGTACACCGCGCGGGCGGATTCCGTCCAAGCCTCAGCACGGGCGGGATAATCCACACGGCCTGCAAGGTACTGGTAAATGGGCATGAACTTGGTCAGCGCCTCGGCATTACCCTTACCCACGGCCACACCGAAGGTCTCGATATGGTCCTTGATGTTGGGGCGGTCAAGTCCCTGCCCATCGCCGATGTGCACCATCGGCAGGCTCTTGTAAAGAGAGCTTGCATCTGTTACCACCAAGCAGGCTTCCACGTCTGCCGGCATCACGCCCAAGGCGTCAAGAGTCGCGGCGCGACGTTCCGGCGTGGTGTTCACCTCGCGCGGCGTAGCGGCAAGGTCTTTGTACAGCTGCACCAGCGTACGTGCGGAGGCAGCCCCCGTCATCAACGGTGCGGCTGCTACGGCAGTCAATATAACGGCGTGTCGGATATTCATATCTGCATGCATTCTAACGAATGCACGCTGCCATGTAAAGCGAAAAAATCACGTTAGGACATGCATTCTTATCATACCCCCAAACAGCAGCATTTTTATTGCCATATTTCGCCCTCCGGAGCCACAAAAAGCGGAAGAAAGCGAGCTGCTCGACAAATCGGAATTTGAAGGGCAACAAAATCTATCGGAGCGTGGGACTTTAGTCCCACAAATACGTGCGGGGCTACCCCATAAGAGGGACTAAAGTCCCTCGCTCCGAGTGAATGAATGTTACACATCCCCCCATCAAATTCCGATTTATAGAGCAGAGCAAATAGAGGCATCAACCACAAACTTGAACAGAACCAAGTAAAGTTCCGGCATTCTCAGGGGGTGAGCACGCGGGCAAAGTGGGCTCGAAATTTCGCCAGAGACTCATCATCCGTATATTTGAGCGTACTATTCACCAAGGCGATAGCACGAGCCTCATTCTGCTCACAGCCCTTGCCGTATTCATACATCATCGAGAGCGCAACCCGGGATTGCCAATGCCCAAGCTCACCGGCCTTTGAGAAATACTCCGCAGCACGTGCATAATCCACCTCACCGAAAGCACCGGCAACACCAAAATAGCCCAAGTCATACATGGCAGCAGCACTGCCCTGCGCTGCGGCGCGAACGAGCCAATGGTGAGCGATGGCAAAATCCGTTTTCACGCGCGTGTAGTAATATCCCAGCTCCTCCTGAGCTTGCAACTGCCCCTGTTTAGCTGCTTTTTCAATCCATTTTCGGGATTCCTGCGCATTTTTGGCGCAACCCTTCCCCTCACGCAGCGCGACACCGAGCATCATCTGCGCTTTGGCATGCCCGAGCTCAGCAGCACGGCGGAAGAACGACACCGCGGTGGCATCATCCGCCTCAGACCTACGGAAGTATGCCTCCATGCCGGAGTTGAACAGATTGGCCGCATCCCCTTGATAAGCGGCACGCTGCTCATCGATGAAATGACGCCAATGAGCCACGGGCATAGGCGCGTCTTCCGCCAAAGCAGCCAGCATATTTTCAGCGGGGGCATAGCCCTTTTGAGCAGCCAAGGTCATCCATTGCCGAGCAGCCTCTACATCTTGCGGCCAACCGCATATGGCTGCAAGGCTCATCAGCCCGACAAAGAATTGAGCATTAGGCACCTCTTGCTCCGCAGATTTTACCATCCAATGAGCAGCATCATCCTCATTCGCCTCACAACCGATGCCGAAAAACAACGCATAGCCTGCACGGAATTGAGCCTCGGCATGCCCCTGCTGAGCAGCGGAGCAAAACCAGCGCAGCGCCTCCTTTTCATCTTTGCGAACGAGTTCCCCGCGCATCAACTCCTTACCCCACTCAAACTGAGCCATGGCGTCCCCATCGTTGGCGGAATAAGCCAAGAGAGCCACATACTCTTCACGGGTTATCCCCATGGAGGCGAATTCATCTTGCTGTGCTTGTTCTTTTTTCATATCGGAGCTTATGGTGTAAATGCTAATGGTCAAGTTTCAAGATAAGTAAAGCCTATTTTGCGCAACATGTCAATAATAAACCACCACCACGGGGGCTGATGCACAACAAAATGCTTGCAAAAACGGGGGGCATGGTGTATAGTCTCGCGCGTCATGACAGAATTGCCCAAGGCTTACGAACCGACCGTTGTAGAAGAGAAATGGCAAACCCGCTGGATGTCAGAGGGTTGCTTCCACGCAGACCCGCAGTCTGAAAAGCCTGCGTACAGCATCGTCATCCCCCCGCCGAACGTGACGGGCGTATTGCACATGGGACACGTGCTCAACAACACCATTCAGGATATTTTGGCACGCCGCGCCCGCCAAGAGGGCAAGGAGGTGCTTTGGCTGCCCGGCACGGACCACGCCGGCATCGCCACACAGGCTCGTGTGGAAAAAGAGCTTGCTAAGGAGACCCCGCCCCGTACCCGTTACGATGTAGGCCGCGAGGACTTCGTGAAGATGGTGTGGGAGTGGAAAGAAAAGCACGGCGGCATCATCATCAAGCAGCTCAAGAAGCTCGGCTGCTCCTGCGACTGGGAGCGCGAGCGCTTCACCATGGACAGCGTGTTTGCCCCGGAGGTAGCACGCGCCTTCACGGAGCTGTTCAAGGAAGGGCTGATTTACCGTGGCCGCCGCATGGTGAACTGGGACCCCGTGCTCCGCACGGCATTGTCTGATGAGGAGGTGATTATGACTCCCTCCAAGAGCAAGCTTTACACCATTCGCTACAAGTTGGCAGACGGCAGCGGTCAGCTGCTGGTGTCCACCACTCGCCCGGAGACCATTATGGCAGACGTGGCTGTAGCCGTTAACCCGAAGGACCCGCGCTTTGCCCACCTGATTGGCAAGACCGTGATTCGCCCGCTGGTGGAGACGGAGATTCCCATCATTGCCGATGACCACGTGGAAATCGAGTTCGGCACGGGTGCGCTCAAGATTACCCCGGCACACGACCGCACGGACTTTGAGGTAGGCACCAAGAACAATTTGGAAATCATTGACGTGCTGACGGCAGACGGCAAGATTAACTGCCCGGACTGCCCCGAGCTGCACGGTTTGGACCGCTTTGTGGCTCGTGATAAATCCATCGAGCTTATCGAGGCCAAGGGCTTGCTGGAGAAGGTGGAGGACTACGAGAACAACGTGGGCATCTCCCAGCGCTCCGATGTACCGATTGAGCCCCGCCTGAGCATGCAGTGGTTCCTCAAGTACCCCTGCGTACAGGAGGCTGCGGATGCCGTGGCAAACGGCGACATCGTGTTCCGCCCTGCCCACTGGGCAAAGACCTACGCCCACTGGTTGGAGGGTATTCAGGACTGGTGCATCTCCCGCCAGCTGTGGTGGGGTCACCGCATCCCCGTATGGTACCGCAAGGATAAAGCGCAGGAGCTGCAGGAGGCAACCAAGCTTGACTCCGAGGATGCCGCCGCCGGTGACATCTACGTGGGTGTAGAGCCCCCCGCCGACCCTGAAAACTGGGTGCAGGATGAGGACGCGCTGGACACCTGGTTCAGCAGCTGGCTGTGGCCTTTCGCCACCATGGATGACGAGTGCCGTGCCAAGTTCTACCCGACCAGCGATTTGGTGACCGGTCCGGACATTATCTTCTTCTGGGTAGCGCGCATGATTATGGCCGGCTATCGCTTTGCGGACGGCAAGAAGCCCTTCGGCAACGTATTCTTCACCTCCATCGTGCGTGACCTGCAGGGTCGCAAGATGAGCAAGAGCTTGGGCAACAGCCCGGATCCGCTCGACCTCATCGCCAAGTACGGCGCAGACGGTCTGCGCTTCGGCCTGATGCGCATTGCCCCGACCGGCACGGACGTTAAGTTCGACGAGAAGCAGATTGAGGAGGGTAAGAACTTCGCTAACAAGCTGTACAATGCAGCCCGCTTCCGCATGATGCAGGGTGAGGCCGGTACAGACCCCGCACCGAAGTTCACCCCCGTGCACATCGACATCCTCTCCAAGCTCAAGGAGCTGCACGCTACGGTGGCTGAGGGGCTGAGCAAGTATGAGTTCAACACCTACACGCAGGCTCTCTACTCCTTCTTCTGGAATGAGTACTGCTCCCTCTTCCTCGAGGCGGTGAAGAACGACCTGCGCGACGGCGATGCAGCCGTGAAGAACGCCACCCTCTACACCATCGACACCGTGCTGCGCCACTACTTGGCACTGCTCGCCCCCATCATGCCGCACATTGCAGAAGAGCTGTGGCAGAGCCTCGGCTTTGCCAACCGCAACAATGGGCTGCCGCTGATGAGCACACCCCTGCCCTGTGCAGATGCGCTGCTGGCCGGGCTGGACGACACGGAAATCTCCAAGGCTCGCGCCCTGTCCACCGCTCTGTATGACACCGCAAACCGCGCCCGCAACCTGAAGGCAGAGTACAACCTCGCTACCAACAAGAAGGTGAAGTTCGTGCTCAAGCCCGGCGCACTGCCGCTTACGGATGACTTGCTGGCACGCTTGGCCCTGCTTGCAGGCTCTCAAGAGGTGACCGCCGACAGCAACTATGAGGCACCCAAGGGCACGCCCACGGCGCTCACCCCCTTCGGCGAGCTCTTCCTGCCGCTGGAAGGCCTAGTGGACGTGGAGGCTGAGAGAAGCCGCATCACCAAGGAGCTGGAGAAGATGACCAAGGAAATCGCAAAGAGCAACGCCAAGCTCAGCAATGCCTCCTTTGTGGATCGCGCCCCTGCCGCCGTGGTGGAGCAAGAGCGCGCACGCCTGACGGAATGGGAGGGCAAGAAGGCTCAGCTTGAGGCCATGCTCGCCTCCTTGGGCTAACACCTACGTCCGCAAACTACCGATGGAACACAAGGACTACATAGCCACGCTTCCGGAAGCAGAGCGCAAAGCTCTGGCTGTATGCGGCATCAGCAAAGCAAACCAGCTGAGCCGCATCAGCCCGGAGCGGCTGTATGCTGAGATTGAGCAGGCTCGCCAACTGTTCGGCGAGGAGGAGCTGCCCGCGCTTTCGCAAGAGCGCTTGCAACAAATCTACACGCTCAGCACCGCACAGACGGAGAGCAAGCAGCCGGAGCAAACGCCCACCAAAAAAACGGAGGATGAGGATTTTGCCCGCAACATACCGGAGCTCAAGCTGCGCAACAGGAATCGCCACCGCAAGGTGGAGGACGAGGAAACCGCAGGCACCGTGCGAGAAATGACGCAGGAGGAGGCGGAAAAGCACAAGAAGCACGTCACCGGCAAGTCCGGAGCCATCCGCTGCACACACCCGCTGCGCACCATGCTGAGTGCGCTTTTGCTCATCTGGATGTACGTGGCCATCATCGGCGCGATAGCCTACACCGCCGGACTGCTGCTGGGCGTCATCAAGAACGCCAGCTCTGCTATACCGCTGGCCTTGTTCTTGTCCGGCGTGTTGCCGTACATCCTCATCGTACGCAAGACCAAGTGCTCCGTGTGCAACATGCCGATCTTGTCCATGGCGAGTTATCCGCGTAACAAGTTTGCGCACCGATTCCCGCTGCTGGGCTACACCTTCCCCACCGCACTACACATCATCTTCTTATGGTGGTACCGCTGCCCTGCATGCGGTACCCCCCAGAAGCTACTCAAGAGAAAGCACCACCGGTAATACAACCTGCACGTCATGTATACCCGCACCCCCATTATAGTCACGCTGGCAATCACTTGCGCAGCGCAACACGCTGCTGCCCAAGACTCTCACATTTCCTTGGCGAATGAGATTATCAACCTGCTCTCCGCCACGGAAATTTGCCTCAACACCTGCCGCGATGCCGCAAGTGTACAAGCAGTGCTCCCGCAACTGGAGCTGCTTGCCCAAAAAGCAGCGGACATCAAAGAACGCCAAAGCAAACTGCCGGACTTCACCCCGGCGGAGGATAAGGAAATCGCCAGGCTCATCCCCACCTACACCACCCTCAGCAAAGCGATTGACGCCCACCTGCAACGCTTGGCGGATTCCGGGCTCATGAGCCCCGAGTTGCGGGCAATTTTGGGCTATACCCAGCCGGATTCACCACCTACAACAAATTAAGACGAAAAAAATATTTTTACCCCCACCCACAAGATATTGTGGGTGTTTTTATAAATTCATGCCACATGAATGAAGTGCGGCAATAGCGCGAAATGGGCTCTGAATTTTATGCTTGCAAAATGTCAGTAAAACCGTAATATCGAGGTTACCAAAGCACTTTTACTTCACCAAATGAAACACAGCATGAACACAAGACACAACGCACTTACGGCAGACGAAGCCCAGCATTTGGCAGACTTCGTGCTGTTCTCACAACGCAATTGCATCCTCCGCCTCTCTCCGGAGTTGAACCAGGACAAGATTTCCTATCCGCAGTTTTTCCTGTTGGCCTATCTGGCTGAGGAAGAATGCCTTTCCATGAGCAGCATCGCCCGCATGATGGGGCACTCCACCGCAGCAGCCACCGGTATGGTGGATAAGCTGCAGGAGCTTGGCCACCTCAAGCGCTTCACCGCCGCAGCAGACCGCCGCAAGATTATGGTGCGCATCACCGAGCAAGGGCGCGAGCTCATCAACCGCATGCGTGGCAACATAGCACGCGACCTCGCAGACCTCATGGCCCAAGAGGACAACGCCATGCAGCTCAACAAAGCCCGCACACTCATCAAGCGTCGTAACAACGCTACCAACATCAAGTAATACCACCCCAAGCAACACATCACCGCCATGAGCAGCTACGCACCGGCATATCTGGATCGCCTCAACGCGTTCGAACACAATTTTGCCCGATTCATCACCCGCATTCCCGGCGTGGAGGTCACCACTGACAGAGCAGCCACCATTTCCGCCCTGACCCCGGCACATGAGCAAGTGCTGACAGAGGGAGGCATCGCGACCAAGATGCTGCGTCGCGCCCAGCAGGTGCACGGCAACCGCGTAGCCCTGGTGGGAGATATCGGTTGCTCTTTCCCGGTAGAGGGCGTAGATGCCCTGTGCTGCGGAGGCAAAGCTGACTGCTGCTTGGGTATTTACGTAGCAGACTGCGCCGCTGTATGGGTATACGACCCCGTGACCGGCAGCCGCGGTTTGGCACACTCCGGCAAGCTCGGCACGCAGCAAAACATCGTCAATGAGCTGCTGCGCGCCATGAACAAATACTTAGGCGTCACGCCAGCTGACTGCATTGCCGTCATCTCTCCCTGCATTCGCCCCCCGCACTACGAGGTAGACATCCCCACGGCCATCAAAGCCCAGTTGGCAGCGGCCGGACTGGCGGAAGCGAACATCATCGACAGCGAGCTGGACACCGCAGCA
>JAEIGA010003396.1_pt1 | contig 24983 bp, 25 predicted proteins | sample 9270691 | NCBI WGS metagenome assembly JAEIGA01 (sample SAMN17057246, study PRJNA624740) | gut metagenome | biome: biome; isolation source: fecal sample | host: Bos grunniens | place: China: Xizang | collected 2019
GGTGCTGGTGGTTTTGAGTTGTATTTCCCTAAGGAGCATAGCCAACAAATCTGGGATGCACTCTTTGAGGTGGGTAAACCATTCGGTTTAGCTCCTATTGGTTTGGGTGCTCGTGATAGCTTGCGTCTAGAGAAATGGTACTGCCTCTATGGTCATGATATTGATGATACTACTTCTCCATTGGAGGCAGGATTGGGTTGGATTACCAAGTTTGATGCCAAGGATTTTATTGACAAGGAGTTCCTTCTCAAGCAAAAGGCAGAGGGCGTGCAACGCAAATTGGTGCACTTTGAGTGCCAAGAGCGTGCTATTCCACGCTGTGGTTATGAGATCTGCGATGCAGAGGGTAACACTATTGGTAATGTGACAAGTGGTATCATGCTTCCTACCACCAAGGTTGGTGTAGGTATGGGTTATGTGCAAACACCATTTGCTAAAAAAGAGACCATCATCTACATCAAGATTCGCGAGAAATTGATTCCAGCTAAGATCGTCTGATCATTTGATGGTGATTCATACAACAAAGGGAGCATCCTGTTGGTTGCTCCCTTTGTTATTGGTTTTAGTATGTAACTGTTTTTCGTAGTTCTGGTTCTATCTTTTTCAGTTGTATATGCTGGATTTGGTTCTGATATGCTCTGAGTTTCTCTCTTGCTGCGTCTAATATAGGTGCCACGCTTAGTGACTGACCTACAGCGCCTTTCATCCATGCGTCAGGGGTTAGTTTGCCTTGTTGATAGATGCGTGTGTACTCATTTGCCCAAGCCGTTTGACTATCCAATTGCGAGAGGTGTTCTTCTAGTTGGTATTGCACGATATTGCCAATAGGGTAGGCGGGCAGGTACAAGGCATAGCCCACCATATGCGAATAGATACCTAGCAATGGGCAGTCCTTTTCTCCGAGCAAAGGAGCATAGTACTTGTTCCAAATATCCCCTGCGATAGCAATCACCGCTTCGCGTAGTTGAGCAGCGGTAGCTTTTGGGTTGGCGTACAACCATTCCCACATAGCTATATCCACTAAACTCACACCCATAATCTCGTACATACCCCATATCAAATCCAACACTTCCTCGCCTCTTGCTTCCTCGCCTTTCGCCTTATAACCTAACAACTGCAAATCTCGTTCTTGGAAAAGGAACGCACTCGCCTCCGTAAAACCCGTATTTGGGATACCCGCCAAGGTATAGTAATCTATATCATAGAGTGATATTACTTCTTCTACATTGTGTCCCATCTCATGTACGGCGATATTGTAGCCTTTGTAATCCATACCTCTATTATTAATACGCGTGCGCAAGCGCGCGGGTTGCTCTCTACCTACACATGGACGAGCGTGTCCCGAACCACGAGCGGCTTCTACCACGATATGTTGAGCAATAGCTTCTGCTTTGTCTTGTCCAAAGCCTAAGGTCATGAGCATGCGGGGGATGTCTTGCTCATAGGCTAAGGCGTGGGGATAGCGTTGTTGTGTCTGAGCAGTCAAGCTGTCTTCCGAGATACTACTGCGGCTCTTAAATCCATCATACCATATATCGTAGGGGCGTAGCTCACGGCCTAAACGATATTCGATAAGGTGGGCCACTTGTTTGATTTCCTCTGACTCTACTAATTGGGTAAAGAGGCGTTCTATCTCCTCTTTGGGGATCTCTAGATCATGGTTAAAGGTGCGTTGTACATGCGAAGGTGCATCTGGACGATAAGCGTCTATCTGTTGCAGCGCGTGGAAGATGTTGATAATCTGCTGATAACGCGTATCAGGCTCGCTTGCGATATTCTTGCCTCTCGCCTCTAACCTTTCACCTTTCACCTCATTGGTCTGTGGACACCATAGCAGTTTGTCGCTGTTGATTACGCATTCGGGTATCTCTTGGCGGATGATACGCAGCATCACTTGATAGATCATCTCTTGTTTGTCCTTACCTTCTCGCCTCATCGCCTCATCTCCTGCTACATAATTTGACTTCAGTTCATCGCGCAGGTTCCAGTGCGAGAGCAATGCCATAGGCTCTTGCCATAGTTGTTCGCCTTGCTCGTTGCGCAGACAGTGCATCATGATATTGTAACTCGATATATAGTTCTCTGCCTCGCTGAGTGCTTGCATATAATTGGCCGTTACATTGCCAGGCACACGAGTGCTGAACACATCGCCCAAACGAGCGTAGGCCCATTCTTGGCGACTCCATGTTTGTCCTTTGGTGTTCTTCTCTTCCAATGTATAGTGTGGAAAATTGAGCACACAGATATGAGCAATCTTGTTGGCGAACATATCCTCGGCAAAATGTGCCATAGGACTATATCCGCTGATAATCCAATCTACAACAGTGGGTTCACCTTTGCCAACAAGGGTGCTTGGTTCTTGTAGTGTGTTGTTGAGTAAATCTGCACTTTGTCCACATTGTTCAAGAATATGAGATAATCTGTCATAGAGTACTTTTTTCTCCTCTGCACTAGCGGCATAGTGGGTAGTGACTAGTTCCTTAAAATCTAGCTCTGTGCCATCCGCTTCTTGCCAAAGCGCTGCTACTTGTCTTACACCACGCTCTGCCAATACCAGATCTGTATTGGGATGGGCTTGGCTAATGCTAGCAAGCGATTGTTGGATACTATCTTCGGTAATCATTGGAGATTGGGATGCTGGTTGGCAAGCTACTAATAAGGTCATTATGCCAATTAAAAGAAAACCTTTTTTCATTTTGTTATTTTCTATAAACGATACTTCCACTAGCTTGATGCGTAGCAAGCACTAATACCTCTGCTATCTGTACATGCGCTGGTGCGCTAGCAGCATAATACACTACATCAGCTATATCCTCGCCTGTTAGTGGTTTAATACCTTGATAGATTTTGTCTGCACGCTCTTTATCGCCAGCAAAGCGGGTGATGCTAAAATTGGTTTCTACCAATCCTGGTTTTACATTGGTTACGCGTAGCGGTGTATGAACCAAATCCATACGCAAACCATCGCTCAATACTTTAACGGCTGCTTTGGTGGCACAATATACACTTCCGCCTGGGTAAGCTGCATCGCCAGCCACAGAACCGATATTGATGATATGTCCACGACCACGCTCTACCATTCCTGGAACAACCATACGGGTAATCATTAGCAAGGCTGTGATATTGGTTTCAATCATCGTGTCATAGTTCTCCTCGCTACCTTCGTACTCTTTATCTATACCCAATGCAAGACCAGCATTATTTACTAGAACATCAATCTCACGAAAAGATTCGGGTAATGTAGAAATGCTCTCTAATGCAGTTTGGCGGTCACGCACATCAAAAGGTAGAAGATGTATTGCTACGGAATAAGTGCTCTCTAATTCGGTTTTTAGAGATTGCAATTTGTCGGTACTTCGTGCATTGAGAATGAGGTTGTAGCCCTTTTGAGCGAACTTATGTGCACATGCTGCACCTATGCCAGATGAGGCACCTGTGATAAATACAATAGGATTCATATCAAAAATTATATGTTATTGGTGGCAAAGGTACAACTTTTTTGTGATGTGTGCAAGAATTTGTATATCTTTTGCATAGTTTTTGTACAAAAGACTAAAAGATTAAATTAGAATGTTATGAAAATAAGTTTCGTAATAATAATCGGTATATTGATGGCTTGTACTACAAAAGTGCTGGCTGTTGATCATATAATGTTTACTCCACTAGATACAACACAATTGCCTATAATAAAGGAATCCAGAACAGGTGGTGGTATCGTAAGAACAGCCCTAGCAGGAAATATGATGTGGAAGAATACATATGCGAATTTGGTTCGTAATAATTTTTCTGCCAAGAGTGTTAAGCAAGTGATGGATCTATTGTTTAATACCACCCATCGGCATATGGTAAGTATATCTTGCGCTTATTGGAGTGAGAATGTAAATGGTGATTCCTTGCTCGTTTCAGGCAAAATATATCTACCTAAAAATCGCAACCTGCGTGGAATAGTAGTTGTTAATCATTATACAATAACTACTAATTACGAAGCACCAAGTAATCTGTTTCAGATGGATTGTATCTATGCAATGAAGGATTATGCTGTAGTAATGCCTGATTATGAGGGGTATGGTTTATCAGCAGACGAACAACATCCTTACTTACATTGGCGTAGTGCCGCTAAAACGGCTATTGATTTGCTGGATTGTATGCCCGATATTTTGGATTATTATGGTTATACATATCCTAACGATGTTGTTATTACGGGCTATTCGCAAGGTGGAGCTGTAGCACTAGGAGTTGCTCGTATGTTGGAGGAAGAACCTAGTGATAGATGGACGATTAGAAAACTATATGCAGGAGCTGGTCCGTATGATCCGGCTGCAACATATGATTATTGTGTAGAGAGAGATAGTATGGGAATTCCAGGAGCAATACCTATGATAGTAATGGGAATGAGTGCTGCTTATGATTTGAATTTTCAATTAGAAGATTTTTTTCTAGAACCGCTACTATCAAACTATGATGAGTGGGTTGTTTCTAAACAATATACCGTGAGTCAAATAGGCGAGTTGATGGGATCTACGCGTATGACAGAACTGATGCTTCCGCAAGCATTAGATCGTCAAAACGAACTAACAGAATTGCTCTATAATGCTTTGAAGGAAAATAGCAATGTAGGATATAACTTGCAGTCACCAGCCTATTTTATGCATAGTATAGACGATGATATAGTGCCTATTATCAATAGTCTAGAACTGCAACAACAAATGCCTGATTCAAGCAATGTGGTATATGATTTTGGTCACTATGGTACACATATGGGTGGGGCCGTGTTGTTTACGAAATATGTGTATCAAGACCTCTAAAAACTTATTCTTCTAAGGATGTAGTAGCGTCAGGCAGAGCTTTCTTAGTTTTTACTCCCATTTCGCTAAGGCGTTGACCAGTATGTAATACACTTTGCGAGCTAACCATAAGTTGATGATTAGCTTCGTCATATGCTTTTGTGGCTTGTTGCAGACTTTTTTCTATCTTTCCGAATTTTTCAATAAAACTATTCAGGCGATCAAGTAGCATTCCTACCGTTTGGAAAACCTTGGCGTAACTTTTGTTTTGCTCTATCTGTCGCCAAGTGATATTCACTACGCGCAAAGCTGCGTATAAGTTCATTTCGCTAACAATGAAGATGCGATCTTTCATAAAAGTTTCACGCCATAGATTTTTCTCATATGCCATAGCTACCTGCATAGCACCTTCGTTAGGGATGAACATAAATACAAAATCAGCCGAACATCTGCCGTTGTTGATATAGGCTGCATAATTGGCCCGTTTTAACTCTGCGATATGATTGTGTATACTAACAAGTATTTCCTGTGCATATCGATCGCGATCTTCGTCAGTTTTGGCGTGTACATAATTATCGTATGCAGTAATAGTCATTTTAGAGTCGATAATCACATCTTCCTTTTCGTTGAGGTGCAAGATGAAATCAGGACGCATAATTTTATTGGTCTCTTCATTTCGCAAAGTAACACCCTTGTCGTCTCGCAAGGTAGGTTGGTAGATGTAGTGTATACCTTCTTTTAGTCCTTGGCTTTCGAGCATCTCCTTGACTATCATTTCGCCCCAATCACCTTGTGTTTTGGGTTGATAGAGTAGGGTTTCTACTAATCTATCAGCTCGCGAACCAATATTCTCTGTTTTTTCAACGAGATTCTTGATGCTTTCTTCTAGTCGTGTAGTTGTGTAACCATGCTGTGTCTGCGTCTCCTTCATTTCTTTCTCTAATTTAGAGATAGTCTCTTTGAGAGGATCAATGATGGAAGACATTTGCATTTTGTTGTTTTGCTCTAGTTTTTCGCTACGACTATCTAATAGTTTTTGGGTGGTATTAGTCAGCTCTGCTTGTAGAAACTTAATCTGTTCTTCTAGTTTTTGGTTGGCTTGAATGCGTGCTTGTTCGTTAGATTTGCGTTCAAAGTCTAATTCCGCTGTTTTACTTGCTAATTCTATCTTTGTGTCTTGGTGCAGCTGTTGTTCTTTCTTGAGGTTATCTTGTTCAAGAAGGAGATTTTTTTCTGTCTCTGCCAATTGTTGTTGTGAGCGTACTATTTGTTGACGCATAATGATGTATATCGCTGCAGCTACGGTAGTGCCCAGGATAAGTGTTAAAATACCAAAGATAATTTCCATAGAATATAAATTTTGCGCAAAAGTAACAAAAAAAAATGATATATACAAAAAAACACGAACGATATTTCTATCGCCCGTGCTTTTTTCTTCATTATAGTCTAAAATTTACTTTTGAGGTGCTGGTACATAAGTTGGGTAGAATACTTGCTTGAGACTATCTGTCAAGTTGCAGCGGTTCTCCAAAAGATCAATAGCACGGAAGTAGCATTCGCCTGTGATACCAGGAATAGTTTGGTTAAGGCGCAATTGACGGCAGATCTCGTTGCCTTCACGCCATGCGGCAGCGCCTTTCTCTTCACCTAAATGGAATGGAGCCATACCGATATACACACGGCATTTTTCGGAGGCGTGTTCTGCCCACCAATGTGCAAGAATCTCATAGTCAGCTACTTTCTTGCCAATCTCCCAATAGAGTTGAGGAACAACATAGTCAATCCAACCTTTTTCCATCCATAGCAAAATGTCTGCATAAAGTTGGTCGTAGTTTTGCAAACCATTGGTCTCGCTACCGCGAGGGTCGTTCTTCTTATTACGCCAAATACCAAAAGGAGAAATACCAAATTGTACTTCTGGTTTGATGCTTATAATCGTGTTATGAACTTGTTCAATAGCTAGGTTGACATTGTCACGACGCCAATCGCCTAGATTAGTGAATCCGCGTGGATCAGCTGCAAAGTTAGCAGTGTCAGGGAACTCTTCGCCAGCAATAGGATATGGATAGAAGTAGTCATCCATATGGATAGCTTGGATGTCGTAACGGGTTACTAAGTCTGCAACTATTTGGCACAAGAAATCACGAGTCTCTTGCAAAGCTGGGTTATAATACCATTGTTTACCATATTTAACAAACCATTCTGGATGTTTGTGATACATATGATTAGGTGCAAGGTTTTCAACCTTCATAGCTGGGATGGTTACACGATATGGGTTAATCCATACATGTACTTCAATACCGCGTTTGTGTGCCTCTGCACATACAAACTCCAATGGATCATAACCAGCAGGCTTACCTTGTTCGCCTGTCAACCAGTGGCTCCAAGGTTCTAATTCAGATTTGTAAAGTGCATCTGCAGTAGGACGAACTTGGAAGACGATGGCGTTAAGGTTCATAGCTTGAAACTCATCAAGCATTTGAATCAAATGTTGTTTTTGTGCTTCGTCGTTGCCAATGTCTGCTCGTCTAGGGAAGTCAATGTTAGCAACAGTACTAACCCAAGTGGCACGGAAATAAGGTTCTGTGGCAAATGCGGCAATAGCGCATATTGCAAAAAGTGTAGTTAAAAATGTTTTTTTCATTGCATTTATCGTTGAAAAGAATTAGTATTTATCGAAATTTGCTGCAAAGGTACAAAAAAAATAGCATATAAACAAGCAAAACTCGCGTTTTATATTGTACAACATATTTTCTTATATCAAGTCCTCAATGATGCGATTTAATATGTGGAAACCCTCTGTTGTGGCAACAATATTTTCCCCCACTTGTTTTAATAGTCCTTGATGGATATACTTTTTAGCTTTTTCTATGTCAATAATTTTAGTTGGAATGCCTCTATTCGTGCGCAAACCTAGCATTATTTGTTCTGTATGATGTTGTTCTTCTGTTAGTAATTCACGCTCCGCTAGAATCGTATTATTGCTTGCTTGTTCAATATATTTATCAATATCTGCGATATTCCACCATCTAGACTCGCCGTCATAACTATGTGCTCCCGCACCCAATCCTAGATATGCTGTATTATTCCAATAACTAGAATTGTGTCTAGAATATTTATTAGGAAGAGCAAAATTACTAACTTCGTAATGTTCGTATCCGTGATTAGTGAGTTCCCTTACTAAATAATCATACATTTGAATCTCCTCATTCTCTTCCGTTTCTTCGATTTCACCGTTTTCTAGCATATGAAATAAAGGAGTTCCTTCTTCGTATATGAGTCCGTATGTTGAGATATGTGGTACTTCCAATCGCAGCGCCTCTTCAATATCGGTCTTCCACTCTTCCATCGTTTGAGTAGGTAGGGCATACATTAAGTCTATGGAGATATTGGTGATTCCCTCGTTTTGTGCCATAGCTATTGCTTGTTTAGCCTGCGTATTATCGTGCCTTCTGCCAATGAGTTGGAGTAGGCGATTTTGGAAACTTTGTATACCAATACTTAAACGATTGATACCTATTTGTTGCCAGGCACGCACTTTTTCAGCAGTAAAATCACCAGGATTCGCTTCTAGGGTAATCTCCTCTATTGTGGTAGTATCTATGGATGAAAAAATAGCTTGTAGTAGTTTTTGTAAGTTATCAATAGGCAATAGACTAGGTGTGCCGCCACCTATGTATATAGTGCGAATCGTTTTCTTGTCGCTGTCTGCTAACCATTGTTCTTTGCGTTTTTCCCATTCTTTAATGACAGCATTTATGTATGCCTGTTGCTTATCTAACTGTGTTGTGGAGAAAAAGTCGCAGTATCTACAACGACTTTTACAGAAGGGTATATGTATATATATTCCTGACATCGAGTGCAAAGGTACAAAAAAAATAGCATATACACAAAAAAAACAATATTCTGATTGATAAACTCTAAAGTTTTAATCTAAAAATTTGCGTGTTTACGATTTTTTCTGTACCTTTGCACAGCAAAGCACTTTTGTATAACCTTAAATAATATATACTATGTTTACACCTTCTGATCTTGCCCAATTAGAGGCGCGTGGTATTTCTGTAGAGAAAGCCGAGAAACAACTCCAGTCTTTTGCAACCGGTTTTCCAGAACTGGATATAGTATCTGCCGCTTCGGTAGGTGATGGTATTCTATCTCCAACAGAGCAAGAGATAGATGCCTATGTTCAAATTTGGCAGGAGTACCTAGATGAGGGACATACTGTCCTAAAATTTGTACCTGCAAGTGGAGCGGCTAGTCGTATGTTCAAAGATTTGTTTGAGTATCTTGAAACAGGAACGATGACGGCTTTTGTGGAGAAATTTTTGAGAGAGAAGGACAAATTTGCTTTTGCTCCAGAACTAGCGGGTAAAGACGGACAAGTCGCTGTAGCACACTTGTTGCACGAGATGAACTATGGTAACTTGCCAAAGGGTCTGTTGCTTTTCCATTCCTATGATGACGGTCCTCGAACTCCTGCTCTTGAGCATTTGGTTGAGGGAGCAATGTATGCATCATCTAAAGGTGAAGTAAATATCCATTTTACCGTTAGTCATGAGCACTTACCACTCTTCCAAGCACATATTGCAGAGTATTTAGCGGCATATGAGAGTAAGATAGGGGTTAAATTCCATATCTCTTATTCCGAACAAAAACCTTCGACGGACACTATTGCTGCTAATCCAGATGGTACTCCGTTCCGAACTGCAGATGACAAACTCCTATTCCGTCCAGGTGGACACGGAGCACTCATTGAGAATCTCAACGAGCAAGAGGCAGATGTGATCTTTATCAAAAATATCGATAATGTAGTGCCTGATCGTCTAAAAGGTGATACTGTTCGTTATAAGCAACTTCTTGCTGGTGTGCTAGTCTCCGAACAAAAGAAAGTGTTTGAGAAACTTCAAAATCCAAATCTCGCTCCCGAAGAGAAAGCTAAGCTCCAACGCCCTTTGCGCGTGTGTGGTGTGGTGAAGAATACAGGTGAACCTGGCGGTGGTCCATTCCTAGTGCGTGAAGAGGATGGCACAATCTCTTGCCAAATTCTAGAGTCTAGTCAAATATCCAATCCTGTACTTATGAAGCAGGCTACGCACTTTAATCCTGTTGATCTAGTGTGTGCAACTCGCGATATAGATGGTAAATCATACTATTTGCCAAACTTCGTGGATGAGAAGACTGGCTTTATTTCACACAAATCAAAGGATGGTAAAGAACTTCTAGCATTGGAGTTGCCTGGATTGTGGAATGGTGCTATGAGTCGCTGGAATACTATTTTTGTAGAGGTACCTGTTAGCACTTTTAATCCAGTTAAAACAGTTAATGACCTTCTACGAGTTGAACACCAATAAAATGAAGTAGATGAACAAGGCGTATTTTTTTGATATGGATGGAGTGCTCTTTGACTCTATGCCTAATCATGCGATAGCGTGGGAAGAGGTGATGAAAAAATATGATCTTCCGTTTTCTGCTAGAGATTGTTATGTCAACGAAGGTCGTACGGGTGAGTCTGTCATTCGCGAATCTATGATGAAGGCTAGAGGTAGAGATGCAACTCCCGATGAAATCAAGACTATTTACGCTGAAAAATCTGCTTACTTTACTATGCTTGAAAAGCAAGATGGTGGTACAGCTCCTATTCTAGGCGTTAAGGATGTCTTGGAGTATGTTCAATCTTGTGATGACCAAATATGGGTTGTTACGGGAAGTGGTATGCGTTCTTTGTTGGATAATCTGAATACCGCCTTGCCACCTGTCTTTCAAAAGGAAAGAATGATAACTGCTTTTGATGTTATATATGGGAAACCTGACCCAGAACCTTATCTCAAGGCATGGGAGCGTTCTGGCTTAGATAAAGAGCAGTGTTGTGTTATAGAGAATGCGCCACTAGGTGTTCGTGCAGGTAAAGCTGCAGGACTAAAAGTATATGCTGTGAATACTGGAATACTCACACCTAATGATTTGTTAGAAGCTGGTGCAGATAAGGTGTTTAACTCTATGCGTGAACTTTTAGAGGAATTGAAAGTCGAAAATGAGAGGTAAAATGCTAATTGGAGATAATTTTATTCTTATTTTTTTGTGTAATTCAAAAAAAATGTGTAATTTTGCAGAGTGAAAAATTAAGTAAGTTTTTATTGAGATGGAAAATCGTAGATTTGAAGGAAAAAGCGAACCAGAAATTGTGTATTCTCGTTCGGTAAAAGCAGGTAAGCGTATCTATTATTTAGATGTTAAAAAAGCTCGCAATGAGGATTTGTATCTGTGTATTACAGAGAGCAAGCGTAAACAAACTGGTGAGTCAGAAGCTCCACAATTTGAGAAGCACAAAGTATTCTTGTACAAAGAGGATTTTGCCCATTTTACAGAGGGACTCAATGATGTGATTGCTTTTGTGCAAAATCAATTGGGTACAATAGAAGAGCGTCAAGAGTGGACTCCTGAAGTATCTGCGGAAGATGTAAAAACTGAAACTGTAGAAGAGAAAACAGAAGAGAAATCTCTATTAGGAAGTATCCTTGATAAATTTAAATAATCTGATTGATTATTTCATCTGCAACCTCCTGCTTCAAAAGAAGTGGGAGGTCTTTTTTTGTTCCATTTGCATAGAGCAAGGTTACCTTGTTGGTGTCGGTGGCAAATCCAGCGCCTGCGTCCTGTAATGAATTGAGCACAATCATATCTAGGTTTTTGGCTTGTAATTTGCGTTGTGCATTTGTCATTTCGTTGTGTGTTTCTAATGCAAAACCCACTAGTTTTTGATCTGGGCGTTTTTGCTGACCTAGAGTTGCTGCTATATCAGTAGTTGTAGTCATCTCTATAGTCATATTGGTTTGGCCTGGTTGCTTTTTTATCTTTTGTGTCGCAGTTTCAGAAGGAGTGAAATCTGCTACAGCAGCACAAAGTATACTGATATCGGCTTGACCAAATACCTCTTGTGTTGCCTTGCACATTTGTGCAGCGGACTTGACGGGTAGTATTGTTAAGGGAGCAAATGCTTCCCAAGCCTTCATTGACACTTGGCAAGGACCTGTTATTAGTGTAACTATTGCTCCTTTTTTGAGGCAGGCCTGTGCGAGTGCATAACCCATCTTACCTGTAGATGCATTGGTGATGTAACGCACAGGGTCTATGGCTTCGTGTGTAGGACCTGCTGTTATAAGTACATGTTTGTTGAGTAATGTTTTTGGAGTTAGCGCATATTCTGCAGCTGCTAACAAAACATCAATTTCTTGCATTCTTCCCTTACCACTTGTGCCACATGCTAACTCTCCACTCGCAGCGTCTAGCATCGTGATATTATTCCACTGTGCAAGTTGGTGCATAGCTTGTTGAGTAGCAGGAGATTCGTACATATTGGTATTCATTGCAGGAGCAATGACCACAGGTTTGCGCATAGCAGCAAAAGTGGTTGTAAGCGCATCGTCTGCTATTCCGTGTGCCATCTTGCATAGCACATTAGCTGTAGCAGGAGCTATGAGCATTAGATCTGCCCAATCAGGTAGCGAAATATGCTCGGTGCTATGTTCATTGATAGCAGCAAAGGTATCCGAATACACTTTATGACCACTTACAGTTTGCAGAGTAAGCGAAGTGACAAACTCCAAAGCGTTCTTGGTAGTTGCCACTTGCACTTCTGCTCCTGCTTTGCGTAGTAAGCGAATCAGTTCAGGAATCTTATATGCTGCGATACCGCCACTGATTCCAACTAGGATGTGTTTGCCTGCTAAATTCAAAACTGTAACTAATATTTGTAATTACTTCAGCGCTTCGTCCTTATTACCTCCGCGGTAAATGAGTTGACCATCAATAAATTCTTGTGTAGCAATCAATGATGGTTTAGGCAAGGCTTCATAGTTTTTGGAGATTTCAATTTGCTCCAAGTTCTCATAGGTGTCATCCATAGAGTCTTGAGGAACAGAGAAGTCTTGCAATTTAGCATCTAACTCTTTCTTTAAAGCTGTGCTGATTTGGTTGCTGCGTTTGCCAATGATAGCAACTGTCTCGTACACATTTCCCACAGACTCTGTGAGTTCGTTCATGTCCCTTGTAATGGTGTTGTTAGGGGCAGTAGTTTTTTTGTAATCGATCATATCTTTTAAGTTAAATTAATATTCGCTTATGTTAATTTTCAAGTATTTTCTGAATTTCTTTATGTATCTTATCTGCAGCTGCACGATGTTTAGATGCAGGATATTGCGTAATGAAACTATAATACTCATCATCAGTCTCTCTTGCACGCTCTTCTCGTTTGCTATCAACAGAATTTAACAGTTGTTGGTACTTGGCTTGTAGAATAATCCAGTTGAGTTCTTCTTGATGTTTGTTGGTAGGGTAGTCTTCAAGTGCGTTTTTAGCTACGATTTCAGCACTTAAATAGTTGTTTCCCAAGTATGTTCCTAAATTATAGTAGAGCTTTGCGCTTAAATACTCTTTATGTGCTAGTTTATCATAAAGTTCATTCATCTCTTTATATGCTTGTTCTGCATATGGATTATCTGGATATAACTCTACGAATTTGGTAAAGAATTCAATAGCTTTTTTTGTTTCTGTTTGATCAAGTCTTGCGTCAGGTGCATCCAGATAATAACAATGACCTACCTGAAATTGTGCTTCTACAATATATCTACCCTTTGGATAATTTCTAATGTATGCCTGATAGTATTCTGCTGCACTAGAATAATCTTTTTGCCCCATATAACTGCGTGACAAGTATATTAGCACATCTTGTGATCTATCCGTACCGCGATAGTATGTTGTTATTTCATCCAATAGTGTTTGTGCTTTCACATACTGTTTGTCATTGAAATACGATAATGCTTTTTGATATTTCAATTCAGGATCTTTAGACTTTAATATCGCTTGGTATTCGCCACAAGCCGCAAAACCCAATAACATCGTAGTTATGTAGCCTAAAATAACTATTTTACTTATATTCAACTTCATTTGTTAGTAGTTTGTTTACGCCAAAGTACATAATCAGCCTGCAAAGGTACAATTTTTTTTTGATATCTGCAAGAAAATAGGTTTAATTTCATTAAAATTTGTATATGTGGATGATTTTTCTTACCTTTGCAGTTAGTTTGAGTTTGATGAGATAACCATAAATTGAATAGTACAAATTATACAAATACATCAAAATGAATAGTGCATTAGCGGCCTTAATAGGTTTGGTTTTATCAATTGTGTTGATAATTAGAAAATTGTCTCCAGTTTATAGTTTAATCCTTGGTGCTTTAGTCGGTGGGTTGCTTGCAGGTTGGGGATTGGAGACTACTGTGGTAGAAATGATTTCTGGAGTTAAGGACATTACACCAGCAATCGTTCGTATTATTGCTGCTGGTGTTCTAACAGGTATGCTTGTGAAGACCGGCGCTGCTTCAACGATTGCTCGCAGCATTATTAAGGCGCTTGGACAAAAGTATATATATTTGGCATTAGCATTATCTGCATTATTGTTAACTGCTATGGGAGTATTTATTGATGTGGCAGTTATTACAATCGCTCCTATTGCCATTATTATGGGAAATCGTTTGCATTTGCCCAAGTTTAAACTACTATTAGCAATGATTGGTGGTGGCAAATGTGGTAATATATTATCCCCTAATCCTAATACAATTATTGCAGCGGAGAATTTTGATGCTCCTCTCTCTTTTGTTATGGCAGCAGGAATTTTACCTGCTATTATAGGATTGCTAGTGACAGTTTTTGTCATCATTCCATTGATGCCTAAAGGTGAACTTATGCAGGGAGATGCATTGGAAGATAGTGAGGATAATTTACCTAGTTTGTGGCGTAGTTTATTGGGACCAATTGTAACTATTGTATTGTTAGCCTTGCGTCCTATAGTTGGCTTTGTAGTAGATCCTATGATAGCATTACCTGTAGGAGGTGTTATCGGCATAATTGCTACAGGACATTGGAAGAATATGTTTGCTTGTCTGTCATATGGTTTGGATAAGATGGCTGGTATAGCAATCTTATTGGTTGGTACAGGCACTTTAGCTGGGGTTATCAAGGCATCTGCTATCAAGGATGTATTGGTTGAGATGTTGGCAGGGTGGAGTAGCGGAGGCACACTGATGTCACCGATTGCAGGTGCTCTCATGTCGGCTGCCACCGCTTCTACTACTGCAGGTGCAACTATTGCTTCTGCATCCTTTGCTGATGCCATTGTTGCAGCAGGTGTTACTGCTGTATGGGGCGCTGCAATGGTTAATGCAGGTGCAACGGTTCTTGATCACTTGCCTCATGGTTCTTTTTTTCACGCTACAGGAGGATCTATGGGTATGGGAGTCAAAGAGCGTCTCAAACTTATACCTTATGAGTCTATTGTAGGTCTGGTATTAACGATATGTAGTGTTGCAACATATCTACTGTTTAAGTGATTTTTAGTGAATTAAAATTGTTAATCTTATGAAAATAGTTGTCGCATCTGATTCTTTTAAAGGATCAATGAGTTCATTAGATGTCGCTAATAGCGCTCGGTTAGGTATAACTGAACTATATCCTGATTGTGATGTGCTTGCGGTCAATGTAGCCGATGGCGGTGAGGGAACAGTGGATGCTATTGTAGATGCATTGGATGGTGATGTTGTTCGTTGCACAGTAAGTGATCCATTAGGTCGCAAAATAGAGGCTTCATATGGCATTGCGGGGGATACTGCTGTGTTAGAAATGGCAGCGGCGAGTGGTCTTCCTTTGTTACAACCACACGAGCGAAATCCTTGGTTGACATCTACTTATGGTACAGGTGAGATGATTATGGATGCTATTGCTCGCGGATGCCGTAACTTTCTAGTTGGTATAGGTGGTAGTGCAACGAATGATGCTGGTATGGGAATGTTGCAAGCTATGGGATATCGATTCTATGATGCCAATGGTAAACTTATCACCGCAGGTTGTGGAGGAAGTCTACAAGAAATAGTGCGCATTGACGATTCGCAAGTTTGTAGTGCAGTAAAGGAGTCTGTATTTACGGTAGCGTGCGATGTAGATACACCATTCTGTGGTGCTGATGGTGCTGCACCAGTATTTGCTCCTCAGAAGGGTGCAGATGCAGATATGGTACAGCGTTTAGATGCAGGTATGGCATCATTCGCTAAAGTGATTGCAGAAAGATATAATATAGATATCGTTCCTCTCGCTGGTGCTGGAGCAGCTGGCGGTATGGGAGGCGCTTTTCGAGCATTCTTAAATGCCACACTCAAAAAAGGTATTGATATGGTATTAGATGCTATAGATTTTAACTCTGTAATAGCTGGGGCTGACCTTATTATTACAGGTGAAGGAAAGGTGGATTTTCAAACAGTTAAAGGAAAAACAGCAGCGGGTGTACTTAATAGAGCAAAAATGCAGGGAATACCTGTGGTTGCGATAGGTGGGTGTGTAGAGATGTGCGATAGTTTGCAGCAGATGGGATTTGCAGGTATTTATCCAATTTTGGAAGAAAAAGTTCCTCTAGAAATCGCTATGCAGCGAGATTTCGCAATGAGTAATGTTCGCAAAACGATGGCTAGAGTATTAAAGGATATCTGAAAACATAACCGACCATTAGTAACTCCACCTTGATGAAGTGGAGATTCGTAATGTATCAGCATCCGCTACAATGAGATAGCATGCTGCATCAGGAATGCACTCAATCATTTTGAGTGCTTCTTTTTCTCCGAGTACCATACATGCTGTGGCTAGCGCATCTGCACGCATACAACTGCTAGCAGTAATAGTTGCACTCAATAGCGAATGTTCTACAGGAGAACCTGTGCGAGGATCAATCGTATGGCTACGACGCTTGTTGTCCACTATATAGTATTGTAGATAGTTGCCTGATGTGGCCATACACAAATCAGTACTTGCAATGATCTCTTGCAGTGTACTCTCTATACCACTTGCATCATTTTTAGGTTTGCTGATACCTATACGCCACGGATTACCCTTATCATTAACCCCAAGCAAGACTACTTCACCACCTATTTCTACGAGTAGGTTGGAGCAACCATATGAGCGTAGGGCATTTGCCACAACATCGCATGCATAACCTTTAGCAATAGCACTTGCATCTATGTTTGTCCTTGGATCTGCTTTGGTGATAATTCCCTCTTGCAAACTGATTTTGTTATAACCAACAAATTCCTGGATACTATCCCAATTGATGGTAGTACTATCTAGTCTATAGTTCTTGCTTTTTCCAAATCCCCAAGCATTAACTAATGGAGCTACAGTAATGTCAAATGCCCCATGTGATAACTCGCTGATATTGTGTGCTTCGTTGTACATATTGATGAATAGCGAATCTAATATTACACTATCGTTACGATTAACTTTACTAATCACAGAACTATAGTTGAACATACTCAAAGAGTTGTCAACCTCTTGAAGTTTCGCCTTAATGATCTGGTGCAAATCTTCGTTGGCTTCGTAACGAATGTTGTAATATGTACCAAAGATATTTCCTTGATTATGAAAATATTGCTTTGATTGTGTATCTGGCAACAACAGCAGCATAAGTGCTGCTGCTATTGCCAGTGTTAATGCTATCCATTTTTTCATTTGATGTCTCTTCTATTCTATTACCATTCTTGACTGAAATAGATACTACCACCAATTCCCCAGTTGAATCGTTGTTCGCCCTTGTTGGCTAGTTCTGTCGTAAGATTTGTTTTATCAACTCCATAACAATTAAGCATACACTCTCCCCAGAGACCTAATCCAAAACTTTTGAATTCAAAGTCACGGCTCAGTCGAAAATTAATATTGTTAATAGCTACTGTTTTGGCATTTGTCCAGACCTCTTCATAATTTGAGTAGTATCCTTTCCAAGGTGTGATTCCCACATAGGTACCTAATTGCAAACCCAATGGCAAACTAAAATCATATCCAACTTGAATATAGGTGGACCAAGCACGCTCTGCTTCACCTTGTTCGTTGATGAAGAAGTCTGCTCCGTAAACGGTAGTGTACCAATCAATAGATAGTGGTATTGATTCTACTAAATCACCGAGATGAAAACCGAAATGGGCTTCCATAGTACTACTAGATTCTTCTAGTGGTTCAGGTTTGAATCCTCCTTTTGGAAAGTATGGTTCTCCTGCAAAATAATATAAATGCGTCAAGTCTAACTGAACACCGTAATTATCATAACCGATAGTAATGTCTAATTCGGGAGAAAGTTCTTCAAAAGACCATTTGTCTGCACCAATACTAGCCCAACCAGATAAGTATAGTCCTTTCCACGCTACACTAACATATGGCTGGATAGACAATCCTCCAATATTTTGTCCACGCCATAAGTACGAACTCACCACATCAGTTCCAACTTCAACTGATAAATCTAGAGTTCTTGTTGTTTTGCTTTCCTCAGCAAGTGCGGGGAAAGAAAAAGCACTAACGCCGATGAGCATTAGTGCTAAAATGATGATTTTTTTCATTTATTCAATTAGCTCATCAAAGTGCGTTCTTACTAGCCCATACTGTGCGCAACGCAACTTCTAAGATTTTTGTATCTTCTAGAACAACGATACCGCCATCAGGTCCTGGCTCAATGTGATAACCAACAGTTGCAGTACCATTAAAATATGCGCGAACATCATCAGCGGCAATACCTAACTCTTCAGCGATTACCGCTGAACTACCTTTTGGAAGGCTATCCTTCACTTCTCTCAGTTTGTTGAATGTTGTGCGAATCATAGTGATTTTGTATAAATAGTTAATATTTTTAAATTATTTTGCTTGTTTTGTTTGCGTGAAATTATCATTTCGTTTGCAAAGGTACAAAATATATTTCAATTGTGCAAATTTTTTCGTAATTCTGTAGAAGAAATTTCAAAATAGGGTGCATTAGCTAATAATTGCACTTCTTTGATACGCACTGTTCCTAGTTCCTGTATCATTTGTTCTACGCTCTTGTTACTCCCTTTGCGTGGATATACTAGAATTTTAAAATTTTCTAGCAGATAGGTATATTCCCTCCATTTTGGAAAGATCTCTAGATTATCTTCGCCAATAATGAGGGTAAATTCGTATTGTGGGTATAGTTTTTGCAGTTCCCTCAATGTATTTGCCGTGTAATTAGGTCGAGGCAATGAGAATTCAAAGTCTGAGACTACGATTTTTTTGTTCTCTTTCATCACTTGAGGATATGTTTGGAGAGTTTTTATCGCCTCTTTTGCCTCTCGTAATCTGACTTGCTCATCAGCCAAAATGGAAGTGTCTTTTAGTGGATTGTTAGGAGAAACCATCAGCCACACCTCATCTAGGTCAGTGTTTTCCACTACCCATTGTGCTAATCCAGTATGTCCAAAATGAATAGGATTAAACGAACCGCCGTAAATACCAATTTTCATTCGCCTAACCATTTAACCGTCTAACCAATAGTCTTTATCAATTGATCCAATTCGGCTTTCGCCTTTGTTAAATCATCATTCACGACGATATGGTCAAAATGAGGAGCATCTGCCATTTCTATTTCGGCTTTAGCTAGTCGTTTTTGAATCATATCTTCGCTAGTATCTCCGCGTCCGTACAAACGGCGGGATAGTTCCTCTACAGATGGTGGTGCTATGAATATTGATAATGCTTTATCTCCAAAGATCTTCTTAAGATTGATACCTCCTTTGACATCTATATCAAATACGATTGTTCGACCTGCTGATTGGATTCGATCAATTTCAGATTTTAGTGTACCATAGTATAATCCTTCATATACTTGCTCGTATTCGATGAAATCGTTGTTTTGTATGTGTTGTTCAAACTCTTCACGAGTGATGAAGTAGTATTCCTTGCCATGTTGCTCTTGTCCGCGTGGAGCACGAGTGGTAGCAGAAATAGACAACTCATATTGACCTGGATATGTCTCTAATAAATGCCTTACCATGGTTGACTTACCCGAACCACTAGGCGCACAAAGAATAATAATCATATCTTAACTATGTCTTAACTATACCTTAACTATACCTTAACCTTTTACTTATAGTACATTTAGTACTTGTTCCTTGATTTGCTCAAGGATATCTTTCATTTGTACAACAATAATTTGCATCTCACTTTGGTTGCTCTTGCTACCTAGCGTGTTGATTTCTCTACCCATTTCTTGTGCAATAAATCCGAGTTTTTTGCCAACACCCGTACCCTCTGTTTCCATCGTGTCACGGAAATAGCGTAGATGATTGGTCAAACGCACTTTTTCTTCTGTGATATCTAATTTTTCAAGGTAGAAAATCATCTCTTGTTCTAGACGATTACGATCAATTGTCTGTTGAGAACTTGCGGATAACTGTTCTAGGTTAGCCTCAATACGGGCTTTGATTTTATCAACACGACTTTGCTCGTATGGCTCTACTTCTGCAAGTAGGGTAGCTATAGCGTCTAATTTTTCACAGAACATCTCATAGAGCGAAGCACCTTCTTGTTTGCGAAAAGCATTGAATTGTGCTATAGCATCTTCTAATCCTTGAAGAACGATAGACCAATCTTCGTCACTAATATCATAGCTATCTTGCACTTTAGTGACATCTGGCATACGCATGATTGTAGATACGATATCTTGGTTATTTTCCCAACCTAATTCTTGTTGTAATGCTACTAGTTCTTTGTAGTAATATGCAAAGGCATCACGATTGATAGGAGTGTATGTTGCATCAGTTTCGCCTTGTACCGCATCTTGGTAGTAGATACTCAAATCTATTTTACCGCGTTCTAAGCGTTGTCCGATTAATGTACGAATCTCTAATTCTTTACTGCGTAATTGTTGCGCAATTCGTACATTCAAATCTATGGACTTTGAATTGAGACTACGCAATTCAATAATAAGTTTTTTATTCTCAACGGATGTTTGGCTCTCGGATTTACCATAGCCAGTCATAGAGTATATCATATTATTTCAATTTTATTTCAGTTTCTATTTTGCATTCTCCACGATAGAATCCCCGTTTCTCTTGTTCTCTAGTATAAGTAGCTGTATGTTGTAGAGAATCTGTCTCATATTGCTTTGTTGGATCTATAACTACAATGTTAATCGTTTCGGCAGGAAATGCTGATTCGGTTAGTTCAAATTGGCCTTTCTTGTCTGTCACCAAGGTGTCACCAATAATTTTGTTGTTATATCCTTTCACAACAATTGTAGCTCCCTTGATAGGAACATCTTGTTCATTTTTAACGGTTCCTTTCACCATATATGTGGCATAAGGCACTCCGTATATAGCCACTATAGTGGTTTCCTGGACAGCTTTCTTTGGGGAATTACATCCACTTAATAGGGCAATCAAACTAGATAATAGTATATTAATTCGTTTACGCATAATTCTATTTTCCGATACAGAACTTACTAAAAATGTTGTTTAATACTTCTTGCGAAGTTATTTGCCCCGTTATTTCCCCTAATGCGCCAAGACAGTCTTGCAAGTCCATACTTAAAAACTCTCCACTTATTTGCTGCTGCAATCCTTCTTGTACACGCTGAATAGCTTCAAGCGCTCTTACCAATGCTTCATAATGGCGTGTATTACTAATTGTCACGGCATTGCGCATATTGTATTGCTCATTGGCATAAGTTACCAATTGATTCTTGATGCTCTCAATGTCCCCATTTTTTGCAGAAATCGCAATAATATCTTCATTAAGCTCAAAGGATGGTAATAAATCGACCTTATTGTAGACTTGCAGGATGAGTTTATCTTCTATATGTTCTATATCACTTATGGTATCAATTGGCGATGTGGCATCTTGCAAATGGATAATGATAGTAGCACGCTGTGCGGCTTGTCGGCTGCGTTCAATACCCATATTTTCAATAGTATCTGCTGTGATACGCATACCAGCTGTATCTATAAAACGGAACAGCATTCCTCCTAATACTAGTGTATCTTCTATTGTATCTCTAGTGGTTCCTTGAATGTCGCTTACAATAGCCCGTTCTTCTCCTAATAATGCATTGAGTAGGGTAGACTTACCCACATTAGGTGCGCCAATAATAGCCACAGGTATTCCTTGCTTAATAGCATTGCCAGTCTTGAAGCTGCCTACTAATCCACTAATCTTATAATGTATTTCGTGAGCTAGTGCTTCTAACTGACTTCTATCGGCAAATTCTAACTCCTCATGGTCTGCGAAATCTAGTTCTAGTTCAACTAGTGAAGTAAATGTTAATAATCTATCACGCAGGATTGCTAATTCTTGAGATATACCTCCGCGTAATTGGGTTAAAGCCAGATCTTTTTCTGCTTTAGTTTGTGCTGCAATCAGGTCTGCCACAGCCTCTGCTTCTGTCAGATCCATCTTGCCATTGAGGAATGCCCTCTGGGTAAACTCTCCGGCCTTAGCCAACTTACATCCTTCATCTACCAGCCATTGTAGTAATGTTTGTTGGATATATAAACTACCATGACATGCTATCTCCACTACATCCTCACCTGTAAATGAGTGTGGGGCACGAAATACACTTATCAAAACTTGATCGAGTACTTCCTCGCCCTGCGCTTCTTTGCTTTGTCTCCTTATTTCCCCATAATGTACAGTGTACGCTCTCGCTTCAGCCAGTGGTTTTCGTCCACGAAATAAGCGGTCCACAATCGTTATGGACTCTTCTCCACTTACGCGAACTACAGCTATTCCGCCACTTCCGTATGGAGTTGATATGGCACAAATTGTATTCATTTTTTCATTCTTAACCACTGCCATTCATTTTGGCATCTCGTCTCTATATGTTGCAATCCTACTTGTTCTGCCGCTTCTAATAAATAGGGTATATCTTCTTTATAAAAACCGCTCAACCACAATTCGCCGCTTATTTCTAAATTTTGTTCATAGGCAGGCATTTGTTCTACTAGAATGTTACGATGAATATTCGCCATAATCAGGTTATATTTGCCTGGTGGTGGTGTACAACCTAATTTTACATCTATTTCTACAGCATTATATGTAGCATTCTCTATAGTGTTGCTTACACTCTTTTCATCAATATCAACTGCGACTACTTGCTCTGCTCCACATTTTTTTGCCATAATGCCTAGTACGCCGGTTCCGCATCCCATATCTAGTACATTCCGCGTATGTGCAAACCATCCTTGTTCTTTTGCTTCTAGCAGTGTTGCAATCATCATACTAGTGGTTTCGTGATGGCCTGCTCCAAATGCACAATGCGGTGTAATAATTACTCCCAAAGGAAGTTCTATTCGTTCGTGTTCTGCTTCCCATTGAGCATTCCAATTGATGTCTTCACATTGTTCTATGTTAAGCAACTCAACCCCTTCTGTTTCGGCAATCAACGCCTCTATGAGTGTCTGATTGTTTTCTAGAATAGCAGTCTGTATATAAGAGTCTTCTCCATCAAAAACCTCAAAACCTATATCACAAAGCGCTTGCTCAAGCAAGTTTTGCTCCCATTCTTCAGTGAAAGAATATGCTAGATGTACTACGGAGTATTGCATATGTATTTTCTAATCTTATAGTCAAAGGCATACTGACAGATGTTGCTAGTCAACTTCATTCAGTGTAGCGGTCTTTTATAAATAGGGATTGTATTGTCGTTCGTGTGCTATGGATGTTGGATAACCATGTCCAGGATATACTTTGGTTTCTTCTGGTAGCGCTACTAATTTGCGCATAGAGAGCATCAACTCGTGCATATCTCCACCAGGTAGGTCGGTGCGACCAATGGATTCTTGAAATAGAGTATCGCCCGTGAAGAGCATTTTCTCCTCAGGAAGGTAATAGCATACGCAATCTTCCTTATGTCCAGGTGTACTGAGAACTTGAATATTAAAACCATCTATTATCAGTTGTCCTTCTGCGGGTTGAATAATAGCGCTCAAACCATATGTCTTCTCTATGTATTCTTGTCCGCATATATGATCAGGATGGGTATGGGTAATGAGCAATGCGATAGGTGTTAACTCTTGTGATTGTATGTAGTGCGCAAAGCGTTGTTGCTCGCGTACCTCGTACATACCCGCATCAATGATTATTGCCTGTTTAGCATCATTGCTGATTACATATGTACACTCCCTGTAGGGATTAAAATAGAATGTTTCTATCTTCATTGCCTTTAACTTCTCGCCTTTATAGTGGCAAATATATCACATACTTCTCTTTATACCATTCATCCTTGAAGAAGTCTGTAATAGGTGTTTGCTCAACATATTTCTTGAATTCGTGAAGCTCGCCTTCTAGTTTGCCTCCTTTAAGCACCATCAATCCATTTGGCATGGCATTTTGATGTTTTTTGCTCACATTCTTGCGCACTAACTTTACCAAGTCTGGCATTGGCATAACAGCGCGCGAGATAACAAAATCAAATAATCCTTTCTCTTCTTCTGCGCGTTCTTGTATACAACGAACATTTGTCAAACCGATGGCTTTTGCTACTTCGCTTGCAACTCGCACTTTCTTGCCAATACTATCAATCAATGTAAATTGGCATTCGGGAAATAAAATAGCCAATGGTATGCCAGGAAAACCACCACCGGTACCTACATCTAATAGGGTAGTGCCAGGTTGGAAGTTCAGTACTTTAGCAATGGCCAATGAGTGGATAATATGATGTGGAAACAAGTTGTCAATATCTTTGCGAGAGATGACATTAATCTTTGAATTCCAGTCGCGATATAGTTCTCCTAGTTTGGAGAACTGCTCTATTTGTAGAGCAGTCAAGGGGAAATGCCCCTTGACTACTTCTACGCCAGCTTTATCAAATTCATTGATATTCATAATCTAGCTTTTCACCCTTAGGCTATAAGTTATAGGCGATAGCCGTAGGGCGTCCCTATAACCATTAACCTAAATTAGTAAACACATTTTGTACATCCTCATCTTCTTCAATACGGTCGATAAGTTTTTGTACAGACTCCATTTCTTCGTCGGAGAGTGTTTTGGTATCGTTTGGAATACGAACAAACTCGCAAGATTGAATCTCGAATCCGTTGTCCTCCAAATATTTTTGCATTTGTGAGTATTGGTTGAAGTCACCATAAATTACGATAGTGCCTTCTTCCTCGTCGTGACCTAGCTCTTCAACTCCGAAGTCAATCAACTCCAACTCAAGTTCGTCCAAGTCAATTCCATCTTTTGCTGCTACTGTGAAGCAAGCTTTACGATCAAATAAGAATTGCAAGCAACCTTGTGTGCCAAGACTACCACCATGTTTGGTGAAGTAACTACGGATGTTTGCTACAGTACGCATATTGTTGTCTGTAGCAGTTTCTACGAAGA
>JAEIGA010003397.1_pt1 | contig 24982 bp, 24 predicted proteins | sample 9270691 | NCBI WGS metagenome assembly JAEIGA01 (sample SAMN17057246, study PRJNA624740) | gut metagenome | biome: biome; isolation source: fecal sample | host: Bos grunniens | place: China: Xizang | collected 2019
ACCAAATTTTTCATACCATGGTCTTTGGCACTAGAACGAACGTACACAAAAGGCAAGCCCAATGCATCTGCCACCAATGCTCCTTGTGCAATAGCACCCGTAGCCACACCTGCAATTACCTCAACATCAGGATACTTTTCCATAATGATACGCGCCAATTCCAATTTAATGGTGCTGCGCACTTTGGGGTACGATAAGGTTTTGCGGTTATCGCAATAAATAGGCGATTTCCAACCACTTGCCCAAGTAAAAGGTTCATTAGGACGTAATTTCACTGCCTCTACCTCTAACAATTGTGAGGCTACTAATTTTTCTACGGTATTCATATTATGTATGCTAATTAAATGCTTATAATAATCGTGCAAATATACAACATATTTACCACTTGATGTCATTACTGAACCAGCGCTCGCCACTTTTCTATCAATTGCACCATATCAGCCGGTAGTTCCGAGTTAAAAAACATGCGTTTATGCGTACGCGGATGCTCAAATCCCAAGGTTTTAGCATGCAAGGCCTGACGAGGACAGGTAGCAAAGCAATTTTTAACAAATTGTGTATATTTTGCCTGGGTTGTTCCTTTCAAGATTTGATCGCCGCCATAGCGTTCATCGTTAAAGAGCGGATGTCCCAAGTGTTTCATATGTACCCTAATTTGGTGTGTCCTACCTGTTTCCAACTTACACTCTACTACACTTACACAATTAAAATGCTCCAATACAGTATAATGCGTAACAGCATGTTTTCCACCTTCTTTATCGGACGGATAAACGGCCATTTGCAACCTATCTTTAGGATTTCTGCCAATGTAAGTATCAACAGTACCCTGTTTTTGAGCAGGGACACCCCATACTACGGCCTGGTATAACCTATCGGTGGTTTTATAAAAGAATTGTTTAGCCAAAAACATCTTGGCGTAATCGTTCTTAGCCACCACCAACAATCCCGATGTATCCTTATCGATGCGATGCACCAATCCCAAACGAGGGTCGGATGCGTTAAATTTCTCGTTCCCTGCAAAATGATACGCCAAAGCGTTCAACAACGTTCCTTCGAAGTTACCATGACCTGGATGCACCACCATGCCAGGCGACTTGTTTACCACCAACAAATCATCGTCCTCGTACACAATATCCAGGGGAATGTTTTGAGGGATAATTTCGGTATCACGGGGTGGATAATCCAACACGATGGTCACCACATCGTTCGGTTTTATTTTGTAGTTCGATTTAGTAGTTTTATCGTTTACCAACACATTACCCGCCTCTAGTGCCGCCTGAATTTTGGTGCGCGATGCGTGTTGAATACGATCCGATAAAAATTTATCAATACGCATCAACGACTGCCCAGGGTCAGCCACAAATCGAAAATGCTCAAAACGTTCTAATTCCGAGTTTTCTTCGTCCAGTCTATCTTCCGATATTTGATCTTCTAACATAAAAGAATCAGAATTCTTCAAAAATGGCCTCCTCTATAACTCTATCCACTACCGATACAGAATCTACAACTTCTTCATGGTCATCTCCCTTACCGACATGCAATATTACTTCGGAGCGATAAGGTAATTTTTGAGCAATTTTCACTTCTCTTCCCTTGTACTCAACCGACAACACCAAATCGCGGTATGAAGATGGTTCGTACTTTATTTCTTTGACCTTAAAGTTTGCTCCTTCTATTTGAACCGTTGCTTGTCGTAACGACATATCAACCACATCAGGGAAGACCACCATTTGTGCCGACATCGCATTTACCGTCACGTAAATACGTCTACCACTTTTCACCATAGCATCGGCCAATGGACTTTGCTCAATAATAACTCCAGGATGTTTCTCGGGCAAATACACAGAATCAATAACAACGCATTGCATATCATTACCTTGTAGTATTGATGTAGCTGTTTTAACATCCAAACCACGTACATCGGGCACTACGTTCGATTCACCGTGACGTGTATATACATCCAACCACCAAAAAACACCAAAGACCAGCAGAACAGCAACCACCAAAATGATTAGGCAGTTAGTTAGCACTAGATGTCTTTTAAGAAACATAATCGGATTAAACTTCATTTTCTTTATCCAATTCCACTTTGAATTTGAGTCTGATAATTTCACGTTCCTGAGTTTTTATAATACAATCAGTTTATCTTTAATCCATCCAATAGGGTTATGTAATATTGAATAGCCTCTTCTATTTCAACTATCTTTATATATTCGTCAGCACTATGCGAGCGAGCGGAATCTCCAGGCCCCACTTTTACAGACGAGAACGACATTAGCGCTTGGTCAGACATCGTAGAAGAACCAAAAACGTCCCGTTTCATCGACAAATGTTTACCTACAATAGGGTGATTGCTATCTATCCCAGACGCTCTCAATCGCATGGATCTTGGGGTTACTTCAGCCTGCATATTGGCTTGCATAATTTCCAACACTTCTTGATGCGAATAACATTCTGTCAAACGAATATCTGCCGTAAACCTACAAGTATCTGGTATCACGTTGTGCTGACTTCCACCTTCTATCATGGTCACCGTCAACTTTACCTCGCCCAACGTAGGCGATTTCTTCTCAAACTCGTAATTTCTACACCAATCGATATCGTCTAGTGCCTTATACAAAGCATTCTCTCCTTCGTTACGAGCAGCATGACCTGCTTTGCCATGCGCCACACAATCCACTACCATCAGCCCCTTTTCTGCAATGGCCATTTCCAAACCCGTAGGCTCGCCCACAATGGCTAAATCAATTTTAGGCAAATGCTGCAACAACAATTCTACGCCATTTTTTCCAGAAACTTCTTCTTCGCACGATATGCCTATAATCAGGTTGTATGCTTGTTGAGTGGTGCGCAAATAATCAAATGCAGCAATGAGCGATACCACCGAGGCATGCGCATCATTTGAACCCAACCCAAAAATCAGACCACCTTCTTGCGTTGCGGCAAAAGGTTCTTTGGTCCAACTATCGCGGGGGTTTACGGTATCGATATGCGAATTGAGCAACACAGTAGGTTTGCTTGCATCATAAGCAGAAGCATAACTGTACAGATTATTACCCACACGCTCCACATCCCACGCAAGATTCTTTTGCAGGTACGTCTCCAAGAAATCTGCTTTAGCCGCTTCGTCGCGACTAATAGACGGAATTGCAAGCATTTGCATTAGCAACTGAAGGGTATCATTTACTGTCATTTCGCTCTGTTTTAGATAGGCAATTTTATCAAGACAAAGGTAATCATTTTCAGAAAAAAAACACTACTTTTGCACAACTAACTATATGCTATGCGAAAACTTGCCGTAACAGAACTACAACGCATCGATATTGACACGTTCAAACAAAGTCAAAAAATCCCATTGGTAATGGTTTTGGACAACGTACGAAGCCTACACAACATTGGCTCCATTTTTAGAACAGCCGATGCCTTTCGCGTTGAACACATCTACCTTTGCGGCATCACAGCTACCCCTCCACACGCCGAAATTCACAAAACAGCATTGGGCGCAGAAAACTCGGTGGAATGGACCTTTTTTGAAGATACGATAGACGCTGTAAAGCACTTGCAAGCCCAAGATTTTATCGTATATGCGGTAGAGCAAGCAGAAAATAGCATTGAACTTACAAACCTAACATTAGACCCCACAAAACAATACGCCATGGTGGTGGGCAACGAAGTAAAAGGCGTGGGACAAGCAGTCGTAGATGCCTGTCAAGGATGCATTGAAATTCCTCAGTTTGGCACCAAACACTCGCTTAATGTCAGCATCGCTGCCGGATTGGTCATGTGGGACGCATTTAAACAACTCTATGGAACCATTAACTGTGATTAAAGTAGGCGGTAAGATTGTAGAAGAATCAGACAGCCTTAACGATTTATTAAACAAGTTTTCTACCATTAACGGTGCCAAAGCATTGGTACACGGAGGCGGTCGCTCTGCCACCAAGATTGCCAGCCAATTGGGCATTGAAAGCACCATGGTAAACGGCAGACGCATCACCGACAAAGCCATGCTGCAAGTAGTAACCATGGTATACGGTGGTTTGGTAAACAAAGGCATTGTAGCCGGATTACAAGCCAGAGGCATGAATGCACTTGGTCTTACCGGTGCCGACCTATCCGTTATTAAAAGCGACAAACGCCCCGTTAAAGAGATCGACTACGGATTTGTAGGCGACGTAAAAGAAGTGGACGACAAAATGCTAGCCAATTTAATCCAACTCGGCATTCTTCCTGTAATGGCTCCACTTAGTTATTCTAAAGAGTACGGGTTACTCAATACCAATGCCGATACCATTGCTGCCGAGACCGCAAAAGCACTCTCTAAACATTACGAAACAACCCTTGTATATTGTTTTGAGAAAAAGGGAGTTTTATTCGATGAAAACGACGATAATAGCGTTATCCCAACCATCACACCAGATCTGTTTGAGCAATACAAAGCAGAAGGTATTATCCAAGGTGGCATGATTCCAAAACTAGAAAATGCCTTTGACGCATTGCACGCAGGAGTAAAAGAAGTCATCATTACACAGGCAGCCGATTTAGGATTAAACAGCGGCACCAAAGTTGTATTAGCCTAATTTCACACGACAATGAGACACAACGGCGTTCCAATTCCCGAACTACTGGTTGACAACAACCTGCTTATTGGAATCGTTGTGCTCGTAGGCATAACCATTCTACTATTGCTTACACAACCCCGTTCCTTACTAAAAAACTCCATTACGAGTCTTTTTAGTCATTCCGATTATTGGGCAAAAAATGCAACAGCAGGAGACTCTTTCAAACACTATTTTTTATTCCTCATAAGTATTATTGGCACGAGTCTATACGCTAGTAAAGTATTTATGCCACAATACTTTACATGGGAAAAGATAGGTTTTATTTACCTAGGAATTTGCAGTTTTTTTTTCATTAAAATTATACTTACCCGTTTGTATCTTAACCTATTTTTTGGAAGAAGTTCACAACTATACACACTCCATTACATAAATTTATCCATCCTTCTAGGAATTGCATCCTACGTTTCTTTTGTTTTTTTGCACTTTTCCCCTCTAATCAACCCCATTATTATACACGTTATAATGGGTCTAATATGCCTCTGCTACGTCCTTATCTTTGTTTACTTATTATTTAAACTTTTTTTCAATAAGGCATGCTTATTTTTCCATTTTATTTTGTACCTTTGCACCCTCGAAATACTACCCATTTTAGCCATCGCAAAAAGCTTGGCATGAGGGATGTTTAAATGTCAAATTTAAAAGGTTAAAACATTGAAAATTAAGAACATACTTGTATCTCAACCCAGACCAGCAAGCGAAAAATCTCCTTACTTCGATATCGAAGAAAAATACAATGTTCACATTGATTTCAGACCACTTATCAAGGTAGAAGGTCTTAGTTTACAAGAATTCCGAGCACAACGTATCGAAGTTTTAGACTACACAGCTATTATTTTCACTGCACGTACGGCTATCGATCATTTCTTCAGACTATGCGAAGAAATGCGCATTACCATACCAGAAACCATGAAATATTTCTGCGTTTCTGAAAAAATTGCGTTGTATTTGCAAAAATTCATCAAGTATCGCAAACGCAAAGTATTCTTCCCTACTACAGAAACCAACAAGGTAGAAGAACTACTTCCACAAATTAAGCGTCACCTAGATGAAAAATACCTATATGCTGTATCGGATGTATGCAAAGACAACTTTATCAGCACCTTGCAAAACAACAAAGTAACTTGCACCAAAGCTGTATTTTACAAAACCGTCAGCAACGATTTTAGCAAAGACGAATCGTTCAACTACGACATGTTGGTATTCTTCAGTCCAGAAGGAATCAACTCTTTACTCAAAAATTTCCCTAACTTTGAACAAGGCGAAATTGTTATTGCTGCATTAGGAACCAAAACAGCACAAGCCGTTACAGACGCAGGCTTACGCCTAGATATTGCTGCAGGCACACCTCAAGCACCTTCAATGACAGGAGCCATCGAGGCCTTCTTTAAAGAAAATAAAGTCAATAAAAAATAAAAAGACACAGTAACTCTTTTTACCTATCCCAAAAATTCGTATTTTTGGGATATTTTTTTTGTATGCCTACCTTACCAAAATACGAACGATTATGCGGTGAAATCGCGGTAAATCTTCTCTTTAGTCAATCAAAACGATTTACTGCCTACCCTTTGCGTGTCCACTACGCATTGCGCCCCGATAACAAAAATGCTCGTTTTATGGTATCGATTCCTAAAAAACTCTTCAAACATGCAGTAGATAGAAATCTACTGAAAAGACGTGTTCGCGAGGCCTATCGAAAATACAAACCCACCCTATCGATAGACATCGCATTTGTTTACATGGACAAAGAAATAGGCAATGCTGCAACCATCGAAAAAGCGGTCAAAAAGGCCATCGATAAGATTACACTCACCCATTCACCCAATAATTGAAAGAACAATCTTACATAGAAATTTTAGGTGCCAGGGTACATAACCTTAAAAATGTAGATGTACGCATTCCACACAACCAACTCACCGTTATTACAGGCTTGAGCGGTAGTGGTAAATCGTCATTGGCTTTTGACACCCTTTATGCAGAGGGTCAACGCCGCTACATCGAAACCTTTTCTGCCTACGCTCGCAATTTCTTGGGCACGATAGACCGACCCGATGTAGATGAAATTAACGGTTTAAGTCCCGTTATTGCCATCGAGCAGAAAACCACCAATAAAAACCCACGTTCAACGGTAGGAACTACCACCGAGATTTACGACTTTTTACGTCTGTTGTTCGCAAGGGCTGGCGAAGCCTATTCGTACGTAACAGGCAAAAAGATGGTAAAATACACCGAAGAACAAATTATACAACTCATCAACCAAGAGTACGAAGGAAAAAATATTTTTATTTTAGCCCCCGTTGTACGCGCCCGCAAAGGACATTACCACGAGTTATTTGAACAACTTCGTAAAAAAGGATTTTTAAACGTACGAATTGATGGCGTATTGCGCGAAATAAAGCAAGACATGCGATTGGAGCGATACAAACTACATGACATTGAAGTAGTTATCGACAAATTGCAGGTAAACGAAACCGCGCAAAAGCGTCTTAAAAAATCGCTACAACTGGCCATGATGCACGGCAACGGTATGGTTGCCATTGTAGAAAAAGACAGCAATGCCATACGCTACCTAAGCCAACAGCTCATGTGTCCCGACAGTGGAATTGCGTATGCCGAACCAGCTCCACACAATTTCTCGTTTAATTCACCCAAGGGATGCTGCACCCATTGCCATGGCATGGGTTATATCAGCCAAATTGATATCAAAAAAATCATCCCCGATACATCCATTAGTATATACGATGGAGGTATTGCGCCACTCGGCAAATACAAATCACTTCCTATCTTTTTACAAATCAGTTCTTTGTGCGATAGCTATCAATGCGACATAAAGATGCCTATAGAAGATTTGCCAGAAGAACTCATCGATAAAATCATCCATGGAACCAACGAGCGCATTATCATTCAAAGCACCATAGAAGGAGTCAGCAATTACGTTAGCAGTTACAACGGATTGGCCGATTACATTCAACAACAAACCGAATTAGAAGCATCTGCTAGTGCGCAACGTTGGGCAGAACAGTTCTCGCAAACCATCGTATGCCCACATTGCAACGGAACACGCCTCAACACCGAAGCGCTTCACTACAAAATTGCCGACAAAAACATCGCCGAACTCTCTAACATGGATTTAGACATGTTGTACCAATGGTTTTCCACCATCGATACACAACTATCCGCCCAACAGCACATCATTGCCGACGAAATTATCAAAGAGATCAAAACCCGGCTCTCTTTTTTACTCGATGTTGGCTTGCACTATTTATCACTTGCAAGATCTTCCGACAGTTTATCGGGTGGTGAAAACCAACGCATCCGCTTGGCAACACAAATAGGTTCGCAATTGGTAAATGTACTGTACATTCTTGACGAGCCCAGCATTGGATTGCATCCACGCGACAACGTACGACTCATAGAATCGCTCAAGAAACTGCGCGACATTGGCAACACCATTATCGTAGTAGAACACGACGAAGAGATGATGCTTTCTGCCGATTACATCGTGGACATGGGACCCTTGGCCGGTCGTTTGGGTGGCGAAGTAGTATTTCAAGGCACACCCAAAGAAATGCTAAAAACCAACACCTTAACCGCCTCGTACATCAACAAAACCAAGCAAATAACCCCGCCAATAGAGCCTCGCGAGGGCAATAATTTATACCTATCCCTGCACGGGGCAAGCGGAAATAACCTAAAGAATGTTTCGGTCAAATTCCCCTTGGGCAAGTTTATTTGCATAACAGGCGTATCGGGCAGCGGAAAATCGAGCTTAATAAACGGAACTTTGTATCCTATCCTAAGTCAACATTTTTACCGTTCCTTGCAAAAACCATTGCCATACCAAAGCATAGAAGGCATCGAAAATATCGACAAAGTTATATCGGTCGATCAAGCGCCCATTGGAAAGACTCCTCGCTCTAATCCTGCCACTTACACAGGGTTATTTACAGAAATACGCAATCTATTTGCTTCTATGCCAGAAGCAAAGATTCGAGGCTACAAAGCAGGCCGATTCTCTTTTAACGTAAAAGGCGGTCGCTGTGAAACTTGCCAAGGCAACGGATTTGAACGACTCGAAATGGGATTTATGTCGGACGTTTACGTTCCATGCAAAGACTGCCGAGGCAAACGTTACAACCGCGAAACACTGGCCATTAAATTCAAGGGTAAATCCATTGCCGATGTGTTGGATATGACCATCAACCAAGCCGTTGAATTCTTTGAGAACGTACCCACCATCCTACCCAAACTAAAAACCTTGCAAGAAGTGGGGTTGGGTTACATCAAATTAGGACAATCGTCTACCACCTTATCGGGTGGCGAAAATCAGCGGGTAAAACTAGCCACAGAACTAGCCAAAAGAGACACTGGTAAAACCCTTTACATTCTAGATGAACCTACCACGGGTTTACATTTTGAGGATATTGCCGTCTTATTAAAGGTGCTGAATACATTGGTCGATAAAGGCAATACCGTTATTGTTATCGAGCACAACGTGGATGTTATCAGAAATGCCGATTTCTTAATCGACATGGGGCCAGAAGGTGGCCGCCACGGTGGACAAGTTGTAGCAACAGGAGCACCACAAGAATTAAAGAAAAATCAGTTAGGCGTTACCGCTACGTTTTTATAAGATGAGTAAAAGAATCTTTTCTATATTGATTTACTTGATGGTCGTATGCAATACCTTGTTGCATGCCACCACTACTCTTGTACAAGGCCAAGACAGCACGTACGCAGGCCAACAACTATATCTATATGCTTGGAACGACGGATGGGAATACACAAAAACCATTTTTGACAGTTGTACCGTTGCTCCCAACGGAGAATTCCAATTCCAATTTGAATTGAAAGAAACCCGTAAAGCACAAGTAACCCTAGGAAAATACGAAGGTTGTATGTTTGTCGAACCCGGGAAAACCTATTCTGTCAACCTACCCAATTACGAAGAACCATCTAAAGCAGATTTATTAAATCCTTATTTTCAACCACAAGAGTTACTGCTCAGTTTTAATAATCTACCCAAAGACGATATCAATCAACTCATCACACAATTTGAAGATGCCTTTGACGAACAATGGATGAAACTGCTAAAAGCAAACATTACTCCCCAACGCATTGAACAAGCCATGATGATAATTGATAGTATTTGCCCTCCTTCTGAACAACCTTTTATGGAGCAATATCGACAATATCGCTATGCCTTAATGGTAAATTTACATGCTTCATCAGCCCCCGATTTATCCATCCGAACCTATTTCTTGGATAAACCTGTATTATACCACCAACCCGCTTATTGGGAGGCATTTGAAGCCATTTTCCCCCATTTTGACCACCTAGCTGGTTTGTATGACAACGCTGAATTATTTGAGTTGGCCGTAATGCAAAAAGTAGCCATCGGCGACCTTCCCCTTAGCAAACTGCAGTTTATAAACACACCCATAAACAAAGAAATCGCCCATTTCATCGAGAAAAATAAGGAGACATTACAGAAGGGACATCCTATCCATTTAGGTACATTAATCAACATACAAGGAGACAGCATTGATTCCAACGATTTGAATTTTCCAAAGGCTTACATTGCCTTTACCAACACTCGTTTAAACGAATGCAATGCCATTATTGCATACGCCGATAAAATGAACAAAAAATTCCAGCATAGATGTTTGTTTTTGGTTATCTTTACAGACGAATCAGAAAGTGCTATTCAAAAAGCATGTAAAAACATCCGCAACAAATTTTGGTTCTTTTCTGCTTCGCAAAACACACATTTACAAAAACAATTTAATCAAACATACGTGCCTGCTTATTACTTAATAGATGCAAACAGCACATTATTACAAGCACCAGCACCCGAACCTAAAAATTTTGAACCATGAAAAAACACATCCCTAATTTTATTACCTCGCTTAACCTATTCTCGGGTTGCCTTGCCGTTCAATTTGCTATGTACGGCGATCCGGTTATGTGTGCCATCTGCATCTTTTGTTCGGCCATATTCGACTTCTTCGATGGTTTTGCTGCCCGATTATTGCATACCACCTCTGCCATAGGAAAAGAACTAGATTCACTAGCCGATGCTATTAGTTTTGGATTTGCTCCTGCTACCTTGGTTTTCTCCATGTTTAAAGACTATCCTTATAGCGACTCGATGCTAGACATCGCACCCTATATTCCATACGCTGCTTTTATTATTGCTGTTTTCTCTGCCATTCGTTTAGCAAAATTCAATATTGACGAACGCCAACATCATTCTTTTATTGGCATGCCTACCCCTGCAAATGCATTGCTCATCGTTGGCATTGCCAATTCTCCTATCATCGACGTTGCATGGAAAACACCAATTTGGGGACTTATTTTCCTTGGAACATTAATTGTATTCTCTTCGTATATGTTGGTATGCGAACTACCCATGTTCTCTCTTAAAACCCCATCAAAATTCCCACTCATTTTTGCTATTAGTAGTGTTGTGTTAACCATTGCATTATTCTGCTTAGGATTCGGTCTTTTAGGCCTAACCATTAGCATGATTGGTTACATATTTGCATCGGTTATTATGGCTAAATGCTGCAAAGCATGAACATGCTAAAAAAAGTCATATCATTCTTACTGTTATTGCCTGTCTACTTTTATAGGGCATGCATATCGCCCCTAACGCCAGCATCTTGTCGATACACCCCAACATGCTCCGCATACATGATAGAGGCCATAAAGAAGCACGGACCCTTTAAAGGACTTTGGTTAGGTATCAAAAGAATAAGCCGCTGTCACCCATGGGGCGGCAGCGGCTATGATCCTGTTCCTTAAAGAATAGTTTATTTACACTTTCTCTTCAACGACTCTGTTGCGTGTTTCTTGGTACTGTTCTACTACATTTAGAATGTAATCACCAATCTTTTCGCATTCACCAATCATATCCATGTAAGTAACACTCACTTCGTATGGATATTTTTGTTCTTTTACATTGGTTGCATTCATCATGCGGTATTCGTTTCTCAAGGCATTGATTTCGCGCTCAATACTGATTGATTTTTCGATGCTACCCATGGTCATATCGGCCATGTTTTCATTAAGCACATTCATCATTTCAGCCAAAGCCTCGTCCACTTTTACAAACATATTTTCAATACGTTTTGTCATTTCTTCCGAGTATTCAATGGCATCATTGCGTTTACGCATAATGGTCTTAGCCAAGTTGAAGCTACTATCACCAATACTTTCAATTTCTGATACTACACGCAAAAGAGCGTGAACGTTCTTTTTACTAGCCGTACTCAACCTTCCTTCTGCCGCTTTGGTTAGGTATTTAGCAATTTCTACCTCCATACGGTCGCTAATGCCTTCGTATTTCTCTACACGGGCATATATTTTAGCCGCCTCTTCGCCATTCTTAGCATAGAACAGCGATTTAGCGATATTGTACATCTTTATGTTACGTTGAGCGAATTCTAAGATTTCTTTATCTGCTTGCACAATCGATAACTCTGATGTAGACAACATACCACGCGAGATGTAAGTCAAGCGGAACTCATCGTCCGATGCTTTATGAGGAATAAGCAATGTTACCGTTTTGTTGATAAGACCCACAAAACCAACCATTACAACCGTATTGATAACGTTAAAGGTAGTGTGGAACATAGAAAGGCCAAACGAGGTTGCGACTTGTGCTTCTAGATATTGCTCTTTTAAAATAGTCTGTTCTGGTGTAAGCACAGCATTCGGATCGGTTATAGCAGCCATGGTTGCTGCATCTAATTGTTTGGTCATATCCATCAAGGCATGAGGAGAACCTTGTCCCATTTGCTCAATTAACCAAGAAATACCTTGGCAGAAAGGATAAAACAAGCACAATGCCCAAATTACACCAAATATATTAAACATGGTATGCGCTAGTGCAGCACGTTTAGCCGATGCATTGGCTGGGATAGCAGCAATATTGGCAGTAATGGTAGTACCAATGTTTTCGCCCAATACCATCGCCGCAGCCAACTCAAATGGAATCCAACCCTTACCACACATAATTAAGGTAATGGCCATGGTAGCCGACGAAGATTGTACCACCACGGTTAAAATAGTACCCACCAACAAGAACAACAATACCGAACCATATCCTAAGTCAGTAAATTGGGTTAAGAAAGCTAGAATCTCAGGGTTTTGTTGCAAATCGGGTACCGAATTTTTAAGTAATTCCAATCCCAAAAATAAAAGCGCAAAACCTATTAGCAATTCACCAAAGGATTTACGCTTACTGTTCGACGAGAACCAAAAAGGTATAGAAATAGCAATTACAGGTAAGGCAAGGTCGGCAATACTAAATTTAAAGCCAAACAACGAAATAATCCATGCCGTTACAGTTGTACCAATATTGGCACCCATAATAACCGATATAGCTTGCACCAACGACAACAATCCAGCATTCACAAAACTTACAACCATTACTGTCGTTGCAGACGATGACTGAATGATCGTAGTAATCAACAAACCAGTCAACACGCCCATAAAGCGGTTTTTAGTCATGATGGTTAAGATGGATCTTAACTTATCACCCGCCACCTTCTGCAAACCCTCGCTCATTAAGGTCATGCCATATAGAAACATCCCTAATGCACCTATAAGCTCAATAAAATTTAAAAATGTGTATTCCACAACTATAAAAATTAGAATTACGATAGCAAATATATATTTTTTTGTATATTTACGAAACACATTTAAACAAATTATCTGCTTTTTGTTTCAAAATTATAACGCACCTATTAAAAATCTATTACACATGCAAAATCACCGTATAAAAATCATCTGCAAGAACAATGGGCAAAGCATCACGGCACCCATTGGAACTACTTTAAACGAGGCTTTATTGCTTTTACAAGTTCAAACAAAAAGCCCTATCGTAGGTGCTTTGGTCAACAACAAACCCACGTGTCTTCACATGGGATTATACAAAAACAAAACCATCGAATTTATTGAACAAAACACCAGTATCGGCAAACGAATTTACGTAAGATCGCTTGTATTCCTACTACACAAAGCCATAGAAGACACTTATCCAGGTGCTCGATTCAGGGTTGAATACGCCATCTCCAATGGTTATTATTGCACCATCGAAATAGACAAGCAACGCATCTCTATGGAACAACTAAAAACCATCAAGGAAAGAGCACTTCAACTGGTAGCAGAAGATCTTGAATTCGAACTTTTTTATCAACCACGTAAACAAACCATCGACTCCTTTAGCAACCAAAACAAACACGGCGTTAGTAATCTATTGCAGTACAAAAAATCGTACTATACCTACCATTACAGATTAGGTAATTTGGACGATTATTATGCCGATTTATTGGTCCCTTCTACCAAATACCTTACAACGTTCGATATTTGTCCTTATTTTGACGGATTTCTGTTGCGTGTCCCCAAGAAGACCGACCATACTCAGTTAGAAGATATTGTACAACAACGCAAAACCTACGAAATCTACAAGGAGCACGTAAACTGGTGCAACATCATCGGCATGAAGAACATTACCGACTTGAATGCACTTACCAAAGAAAAGCGCAGTACCTACATTAAAGTATCTGAAGCGCTTCACGAAAAGAAAATTGCTAAAATTGCCGAGCAAATTATAGAAAAGAAGACTGCAAGAATTGTGCTATTAGCAGGACCTTCGTCGTCGGGCAAAACAACCACCAGCAAACGACTCAGCGTTCAATTAGCCGCATCGGGAGTTAGGCCGCTAACCCTATCGCTCGATAATTATTACCTAACCCACGATAAAACACCCCTAGATGAGTTTGGAGAATTGGATTTTGAATCGTTGTATGCCCTCGATTTACCCTTACTCAACCAACAATTGCAACAACTAATTGCAGGCGAAACCATTACGCCACCTATCTTTAATTTTAAGACAGAGCAACGCGAATGGGGCAAACCCATGCAACTCAAAGAAAACGAAATCTTGGTTATAGAAGGCATTCATGGACTCAACCCAGAACTTACCGCCTCCATCAGCGACGATTTGAAGTTCAAAGTATATGCTTCTGCCCTTACAGCCCTATCGCTCAACGATCACAACTGGATCTCGGCTTCCGATACCCGCTTGCTACGCCGTATTATTCGCGATTACAAGTACCGCAACTATCCAGCCGACAAAACCATCGAACGCTGGCCCAGTGTACGACGTGGCGAAGACAAGTGGATTTTCCCTTATCAAGAAAATGCCGATGCTATGTTTAACTCATCGTTGCTATTTGAATTGGCTTCTATTAAACGCCAAGCGGAACCCATATTAAACGAAGTGCCAGAAGATAGTGATTCGTATCCAGAAGCCTGCAGACTACTTCAGTTATTGGAATTTGTAGTGGCTATCCCTTACGGCGAAATTCCGCAAACATCCTTGTTAAGAGAATTCTTAGGCGGTAGTGGTTTTCATTATTAACGCAGTAAGCGCATGATTGTTTCGTATTCAAATCCGCGCGAAAGCGCAAACCGCATAACGGCTGCCCTTTGTTGGGTGGCCGTTGCTTTTGTTGTCTTTTTCTTAGACTCAATTAATTGCATCAGAACTTGGTTATATGCTTCATCGTCAATGGTATCCAAGGCTTCCTGAATCACATTCGATGCCACTTTTTTCTGGCGTAAAACATGGGCTATTTTAATCTTTCCCCATTTATTAAACCGAAACTTATCGTTTACAAAGGCACGCGCATAACGCAGTTCATCAATGTAACCCAACCGAATCAATTCCTGCACAATTTCGTTTGCGTCGTCTTCAGAGACAGCTGCTGCAGAGAGTTTCTCCATCACATCGAACACACAATGCTCAGAACGCGAGCAGTATGCCATCATGCTATTTAACCATTGCTTATCCATACAGCAAAACTACATAAAAAACACCTAAAACAAAAATCGCTAGCAACAACGTTACTAGCGACCTTGTGTACTCGAAGAAGTCGAAATATTGAACCTTTGGAATGACTTTCAAAAAGTTGTAAAATTCATTAACGACAACTTCAGTTGGTTAAATCCAATAATGGAACAAATAACCAACAAAAAATTTTATTTATAGTTGGCTCTAAAAAAACAACTCCTTAGAAAAGAACCTCAACAAATAATTAAAATTAGTATATATCCTCACTTGCCCCTTATTATCAATTAGTTATATCGGTAAGCGCCCTTTTATTTATCCTTCCAGAGGAAGGTTAAATAGGCATACACCTGTTTGGTTCAAATATTTTTTCTAAAGATTTTACAAAACAAAAATAAACTTACCAAAAATACTAACTTTTTCAATTTTACTAGATATTTATTTAAAAATAATAATATAAAAAAATAATAACATTATGATTAAAAATTACAAACGACAATTTCGCGAACGTGATGAAGTCACGAAACAGAAGATAAGTAATAGTCTTCGCAACCGTACAAAAAGTGCTGTACATCGCCAAGCCATCTCTGATGGGTTAAAGGCATATTGGGAGGGTGTTCCTTCGATGAAGAATAACGAAGGAAAAACTCTTAACAATGGCAAAGAGTGATTTAGGTAGAACTATTATTGATGAATTAAAACTCTGTTATTCAGCAGAGTTTTCTCTTTTAAGTGAATTATCAAATTTAGATTTATACACTAGCTATTATTATGATGACTTCTTGTTATTTAGAATTGAGCATAAACATTATGAATATTGTTTCAGAGTAAGTTATTGTTTTGATTCAAATGTTCATACAAAAATAGCTGTTCTATGTTTTGGACTAAAGGGTACTAAAAGATTTCCAAATTATGTTTACTATGAAATTGCAAATAAAGCATTGTATAATAATGATATGTTAAAAACAGCATTGAAATTACCAAATGATTTAAGAATGGTTTTTAATCACATTACATCTATTGATTTAGCCCGTGATTATAAATATGATGTTGTAAAACGTATAAGAAAATTTGCAAGGCGTAGTGATGTTAAAATAAATGTGAATGGTAAAAAGATTGATAAGAATAAAGATTGTGATAATGGGCATTTTGTTTTCCCTTTAAATTTTAAGAGACTATCAAATCCTACTATAAATATTAAGCAAGCGAAAGCAAAAAAGAATAAAAATAAGGGATTAACGTTGAGTGTTTATAATAAATCCAAAGAGATTGTAAAATCTCATAAAGAATACATAAAGGAATTTTATGGAAATCCAAAATCCCTTCATCGCATAGAAGTGCATCAGAATAACGATGAAATAAAACGCTTTTGCAAGAATTCAGGAATAAAACAAGTTTTAACCCTCATATTTAATCAACTATTTTTGGATTCTATGTTTAGTGCTCATTTATCGTCTCTGTTGAGGTTTACGAAGGGAAGAACTAAGATTGAATGGGATGATTTCTTGCAATGAGAAGGTATGATAACAACACCCCCTGAGACTGCATATGCAGTCGTAAGTATAATGGGGAAAAAAGCCAATTGCAATTCGGCGTTTGAGATTTGCAAAAAAAAGAAAAAAAGAGAAATGCTGAGGTTACCAATAATACCCCAGCATTTTCAATTAATTTTGTACTATACCTATTTTGTACTATTTTTATGTTAAGAGAATAGTATAATGGTGTATTAATCTTACTCTTTTAGATATAAAGAATACAAAGAGTTATTTTTTAACTTGTTTAGATTCTTTTTTCGCAATCTTTTGAGCAAGTTTGATTTGTTTTTGATTTAGTTTTTCTATTGTTTTAGTTAAATCATTGTCTTTTTTTACTTGTGCGTTATTCCACTCTTTAAGAGCATTGATTTTTTCTACAACAACAGAAACATCGTTAGAGGTTTTAGCAGAACTAATATTCGATTCAATTTCAGATACATACTCTTCGATGCATGCTTCTTTTTGTTCAGGTTTTAGGTTGCTTACTCTACCTGATTTGAAATTATTGCTTAATGTAGTCGTCAATAATTTACCTTCTTTCTTAAAGATTTTTTTTGCTTCTTTGATTAAATCTTCTCTGTTCTTACTGTAGAATTTATCAAGTTTTTTGTCTGTTTTTGATAACGAATTATTGTAATCCTGCAAAGCATCTAATTTTTGTTCGATAACAAGAACTTCTTCTGATGTTGTTACAGCCTTTACATTCAGTTGAATTTCAACTTTCATGTCATTAATGTATCTTTTGATTTCTCTAGGCGATGCTTTTACGACAATTCCATCATTAAACTTGTCGAGCAATTCAGTATCCAAAATCAAGTTAGTAAATCCAACTACTTCAGCGTTATCGCTATCCCAATTGTATATGCCAATTACTTGGTATGTATTATCACCTGTAATGATAATACCATTACCTCCCAAATTATATGCTTGTTTAACTGCATTTTCATAGAACTTTTTGCGGATTTCTTTTTGTTTGCTCATGAAAATAGGGAAGATGAAAGGTTCATATGCATTGTGAGAAATAACCATATAATCTCCTTGTACATCATTTTCGGATAGGAAGATACGTACTTTACTTTTAGCTTCTAATTCTTCCTTGCTATTCATGCGTACATCATAGTTTCCTTGTAGTTCTCTGACGTTGTAAACTTTATTACTACAAGATGTAGAGGTGATAAGTAATCCTAATAATACTAAGTATAATAACTTTTTCATAATCTGTGATTTTTATTGTTAAACTGTTAATGATATTTTTTAGTCCATTTCCTTGAGTTTAGACAATAAAAAAACGTGGACTAAATACTTCGTTTACGCTTCTGAGGTATCGCCAAACACCATAGCACCATATACGAGTAAAAGCCCACGCCGAGGCGTGAGCGTCTTTACTTTTACTCTTGGTGCTTTCTATAAAATTGGCGATTTTCAGATAGCAAGAATAATAAAGTAATACGCTTCTTTATTTATATGTCTTTTAGAATCAATGTTTCATAGGCAGTTATTTTTTTATCCTTTGACAAAGGTATGTAATATGTTTGTTAAAAACAATATTTGTGATATTTTTATTCATAGATTGCTTCGATGAAATCCATCATCTTATCGACTATTGAGTTCTTTTTTAAGTCTTTATTTAAAGTGCTTGACTGTTGACTTATATCAAATATTTTAAACTCAGTAATACCATCACATTTACATAAAGTTAAGTAAAATCTTTGTACCTCAGCGTCAAACATTAATGTGAACACCTCATTTATTCCGTAACGATATGTAATAGCATCTTTCCTCATATTACTAGTAGAGCGGTTATAGAAATCTTCAATAGTATCTTTTAGCATTCTACCTCTATTGCATATTGGTATATGTACTATCCCTTCCACTTTATCAATAATATTAATAAACTGTTCCCTACTTTTGATAGAATAAATCTGATTGCCAGTCTCAACAAACCCATTAATGTACGAAAAATCTTCTGCTATTAAATCCATTGGGTTAACACCAATAGTTTCTGCTATTCTATTTAGTTGGTACAGTGAAGGATTTTCATTCGCTAGTAGTTGTGAAACTGCAGAAGGTGTGATATTCATTCTCCCTGCTAATTCTTTTATTGAAATCCCTTTTTCTTTTAGTATTTCTTTGATTATAACTCTTGCCATATTTAATAAATTTTGGCAAAAATAGATAAAAAAAATAAGAAAATGCTAATTTATTATGAAATAATTTAGAAATAACTTGTTTGTTGATTTAGAAAACACTAATTTTGCATTGCGATAATAAGGAATAACTAAATTTATATAATATGAAGAAGGTGGTTTTATTACTAAGAGTATCAACAAACTCACAAGATTACGAATACCAACGTAACACACTCACAGAACTATGTAAACGAAATGGTTGGCAAATAGTTCATACAGTTGAGAATAAAGTGTCTGGCGCAAAGAAAAACGAAGATAGAGAAGAAATAATTGAATTACTTGATTATGTCAAGCATAATAATGTTGATATGGTTCTTGCGACAGAGGTTAGTCGTATTGGTCGTAATACTCTTGAAGCTTTAAAGACTATTGAGATTCTTAACGAGCACAAAGTAAATTTATACTTTGCAAATTATGGAATAGAAACTTTACTACCAAATGCTGAGGTTAATCCAATTGCAAGACTGCTTCTAACAATATGTTTGGAAATTTCAAGTTACGAACGCAATTTAATTAAATACAGAATGAAAGCAGGGTATGAAGATTATTTAAAGAGAAGAAAAGATAACCCAAATTTGCGACTTGGAAGACAAGGTTACGAAAAGGACGAAAAGTCATATCGAGAGGATTATAAAGAAGAATTAACCTTGCTTAGAAAAGGTATAAGTCTTCGTAACATTCAGAAATTAACAGGCACTAGCATCGGAACTTTGCAAAAAATTAAAAAATTTGTGTAACCCTCCCTTGACTTTTTAAAACTAAAACCGTATTGTATGTTCAGTAAGATTGATAACATTAGAAATTATGAATACAAGTTGATTATTTGATAGAAAACGCACGAGCAAGTGCAAGGGTTTTACGCTTATCCCTGCCGTACAAGAATGCCCCAGAGAGAGTGATGGTGCAGGTGAAAAACAAATAACCTCAGCGCATAAATAACAAAGCAAAGAGGAGTGCGAGAGCACAAAATACTTAGTAAAATTGAATAACTTAAAACTAACCCAAGATGACATAAGAAGAATAATTGGAACTCAAATAACAGATGAGCAAGTGGAAGAAATCGCAGATTTCTTGGCATTATTTGCAATAATAACATACAATAATTTAGTTAAAGAATAGATATATGGATGAAGCATTAAATAGATTAACCAAGAAATTTGGCAAGGGTAAGAAGGTAGAATATAAAAAAGGTGGTAGAGCCGTAATATACATAAGAGTAAGTACAAAAAAACAAGAAGATGGTTTTTCCCCGGAGACTCAAAGAGAACATTGTTATGGATGGGCAAAAAATCACGATTATGAGGTTGTAAAGTGTTTTGGAGGAAACTATGAATCTGCAAAGTCTGATACAAAAAGAAAGCGATTTAATGAGATGCTGAGGTATGTTAAAGAGAAGAAAAATAAGATAGACGCTGTTATAGTTTATAATATGTCTCGATTCTCACGTACAGGTTCTTTTTCTGAAATTGATACATTGAAAGAACACGGGATAGTCGTCTTTTCTGCTTCGTCATCATACGATGCACGTACGATAAGTGGTGAATGTATTCAGGGTTTTGAGCTTCTTAATGCAAGGATAGATAACAAAATGAAATCCCAAGCAATTAAAGATAATGGAGAAAAAGCATTAAGAAGTGGCAGATGGATACAACAAGTACCTCGTGGTTATGATATGAAAACCACTAAAGCGAAACAAGAGATTACTGTAAATGAAATAGGTGAACAAATACGCAGAGCCTTTAAGTTAAAAGCCAATAATAATCTTACCAACGAAGAAGTTAGGGTAAAGATGAAAGCAGAAGGGTTAGATTTATATAAACAAGAATGGAGCAAAATATTCTCTAATATCTTTTACGCAGGATATTTTTCGCACAACTTTTTGAAAGGTGATATTATCAAAGGGCCACATGAAGCATTAGTTTCATTAGATGACTTTTTAAAAATAAATGGAATGTTAAACAAAAAACATACAAGTGGTTACGAGACTAAACTAGACAAAGAATATGCTCCACTTTTAGGTACTATCAAGTGTCCTATTTGTGGTAACAATCTAACTGCTTCGCTGAGCACTAAAATGCGAAAAAAATATGGTAAAGATATTGGTTATTACGTATGCAGTCACAAAGGATGCAAATACAATGCTTCAAGCCGAAAGGTTAATAAGAAGTTTGAGGATATTATCAATGGAGTTTCACTGTCTAAGGCATTTGAAGAGTTGCTCAAAATACAATTACAGAAATCTTTCCCAATTCTAAATGCAGACAGAATAAATGAGATAAAAAATATCAAGGCAAATCTATCAAGAATAGAAAATCAAATCAGTACGATAGAAGAGAATTATGCTCTAGCAAGCAACGAAAAAACGAAGAGAATATATATGAATGCATTAGAAAAAAAAGAGAAAGAAAAAGAAGAGGTTTTAGGACAGTTAACAGAAAAAGACAATTCAATATTGAACCTCGATAATTATATTAATTATGGATTAAATTTAAAAGATAATATCCTTGGACTCTGGCAATTAGCAAATTTGGGTGATAAAAAACGTATCCAGAATCTGATTTTTTTAGATGGTTTGGTATATAGTAAAGAAAATGACGATATTGAACCTCTTTCTAAGAACGAGTTTATCTTTCTATTTAACTCTAATTCAAGTAGTTCTGATAATAAAAGCAAGAGACAAGTCACTAAAAATAATGACTTGTCTCCTTGGGTACTCGAGGCGGGACTTGAACCCGCACAGCCGATAATGGCCAAAGGATTTTAAGTCCTTCGTGTCTACCATTCCACCACTCGAGCGAAAAATGCAGTGCAAAGATACTGTTTTTTTATACAATCACAAATATCTACACCAAAAAATTAGACATTACTTGCGTTTATAATGGTGCTTATAATAGTCAGATTCTAAGAAAGCTTCTGCTGCAACTTCCAACTCTGCATACCACTGTTCGCCAAATTTTCGAATCAATGGTTCTTTTAGGAATTTATACAAAGGAACCTGCAATTTCTTACCCAAAGCACAAGCACAATTACACACATCCCAGCGATGATAGTTCACCGCCGTAAATTTTCTGTACTCTGTCAATCTAACAGGGTATAAATGGCATGAAATGGGTTTCTTAAAGTCGGTTTTACCTTCCAAAAATGCCGTTTCCACCGCACATTTCCACCCAGTTTCATCTTGATATGCAAACACACACTCATCTCCATGAATAATGGATGTTACCAAATCTCCATCCGCATCTCTGTACGCAACACCCTGCTTTTCAATAAGTTCCTTTGCATCATCAGAAAGCAAGTGTTCCACCAAAGGATACACCTTCTCTAGCGCATCTTTTTCTTCTTCTGTGATAGGTGCACCACTATCCCCTTCCTTGCAACAAATGCCCTTACAAGCAACATAGTCGCACACAAAACACTCGGTTAACAAATCGAGCGATACTACTGTATTTTGAATCTCTAACATAGTCATTACCACCAATCATCACCCGAATCGGGAGTCCATTCTTGGAAAAAATCTTCGCTTTCATAAACAGGCGTTTCGGGTTCCTTAGGTGGCATGGTTTTCCACCTAAATTTTACAGGTGCTATATAAGCTGTTTTTACACGTATCCCATCAATTGTCCCCGCTCTAAAAATAGGTAGTGACTCCATAACACGCAAGGCTTCTGCATCTTGCTCTTCGGTTAACGATTGTACTACCAAAAAACGACCTGGTTTCCCACACCTATCAATAACAAACTGCACCAACACCTCGCCTGTTACCAATAATTGGTTCCCATTTTCGTCTATTTCGCCGCTATACACTTCTTGACGCTCTGTATTACGGTAAATATACAACGATAACTCGACATCACCACCAGGGAATTGTGCATCAATCAAATTTGAAGGGTAACTTGAATATGATCCTCCATAGATAGGTGATTCCTCATCATCAATACATCCTTCATACAGACGAACATACATATTATAATCACCTTGCGCATGCAATCCCACAAGGACAAAACACAATAGGGAAAATAAATAAAAACGTTTCATTGTTTTTTATAAAAATAATTAGTCGGATATATCGCTGCTAATAATCCCATAAATACAACGGTAAAATAAATAATAATTACATCTAACGCCTCTACTTTTACGGGATAACTATCTGTTACAAAACTTGCATTATTTCCTAAGGATATTAATCCATATTCTTGTTGAAGATAACACAATAATAACCCTAAAACAACACCAACAATAGCACCAATTATAGAAATCATCCATCCTTCAAATAAGAATATTCTTTTTATGATACTATCCGATACTCCCAAATGCTTTAAAATCTGAACATCTTGTTTCTTTTCTATGATGAGCATTGAAAGCGATCCTATGATATTAAATACAGCTATTAGCAAGATAAAAGACAAGATTAGATAGGTAACCCATTTCTCAATCTGCAACATATTATAAAATTCGGCTTGTTGCTCGTACCTATTCTGAATCTGATATTTATCGCCCAATAAGGTTTGCAATTCTTTCTGAACCGCCCCTTCATTCACGCCATCCTTAAATTTCAATTCAACCGATGTAACCTGAGTAGGATAGTCATATAAATCCCTAGCTAAATCAATAGGAATCAACATTAGACTGTTATCATATCGCTCTTGTTGAACCATAAAAATACCTGATAAGTACAAAAAACTTCGATGAAAAGCTTTATCAGGTTGCATTAAATTCACTTTAGCATGGCGTTTGGGAACATACAACCACATTGGTTCTACAAAATGAACGCTTGCACCCAGCGAACGAGCCAACCCAACCCCTATAACAGCAGTACTAACATTCGGATCATCTAAATAGAAACTACCATCAATTAGGATACTATCAATATGATTGATCTTAGTATAATGAGATGGAACACCTTTAATAGTTATAGGCAATTGTTTATCTGCATACTGAACCAAAGCATTATCCTCTATCACCTCGCAATATATATCTACACTGGAATGCTCTAATACAGGACGAATACTATCCAACTCAAACGATTTACCCTGAAGCGAAGTAATTCGATAAGGAGGATCAAAATTGCTAAATAAACCCTCTATAACCCCTTGAAATCCATTAAACACCGACAATACACACACCAACGCCATGGTGCCAATAGTAACACCACATACCGAAACAAAAGAGATTAAATTAATTACATTCTGCTTTTTTTTCGAGAAAAGGTATCGTTTTGCTATATAAAACGAGAAATTCATGCTAAGCTTTTAGCAATTGGTCAATGTTCTCTAAATAATCCAATGAATCATCTAAGAAGAAGGTCAACGTAGGTACAGTACGTAGTTGATGACGAGTACGTTGAGCCAAATCGTGTCGAATAGATACCGATTTCTCATTCATTAATTGCAAAATCTCTTGCTCCTTGTTAGAAGGGAATACACTAATATACACACGTGCAACACTTAAATCGGGACTAATGCGTACAATGGTAGGAGACACCAAGATTCCTTGTTGTAGGCTTCTGGTAAATCCTAAAAAGATTTCGCTTATCTCTTTTTGAATTAGACGTGCTATTTTACTTTGTCTTGTTGTTTCCATAATCTACCTAATTTACCCGCAAAGATAATAATTTTTGGCCAATCGTCTCACCGCCCCTACAAACAAAAAAAGACCCTGAGGAAAATCCTCAAGGTCTTCTGAAAAATGGCGGCTACCTACTCTACCACAAACGCAGTACCATCGGCGCTACCGGGCTTAACTTCTCTGTTCGGAATGGGAAGAGGTGGAACCCCGGCG
>JAEIGA010003398.1_pt1 | contig 24976 bp, 18 predicted proteins | sample 9270691 | NCBI WGS metagenome assembly JAEIGA01 (sample SAMN17057246, study PRJNA624740) | gut metagenome | biome: biome; isolation source: fecal sample | host: Bos grunniens | place: China: Xizang | collected 2019
TGTCTATTTTCCATAAGGCAATAAATATCTATATTTGCGTTCTTAATCTACAAAAGTAAGGAAATGTTTTTAGAAAGTGCAAAAAAAGCAGGTTCAATTGAGGTAATCTGCGGTTCAATGTTTTCAGGAAAGACCGAGGAGCTTATCAGAAGGCTCAAGAGAGCGAAATTCGCTAAGCAGAACGTGCAGATCTTCAAGCCATGCATTGACGTGCGCTATTCTGAGGATGAGGTCGTTTCACATGACTCTCATAGCATAGACTCAACCCCTATCTCATCACCGGCAAAGATGCTGGAGATTGCCCAGGACGTACAGGTTGTAGGTATCGACGAGGCTCAGTTCTTTGACGAGTCCATCGTCGAAGTCGTACAGACATTGGCAAACCGCGGTGTCAGAGTGATCATCGCAGGTCTCGACACAGATTTCCTTGGCAAACCTTTCGGACCAATGCCGGCGCTGATGGCGGTAGCAGAGGACATCCAGAAGGTACATGCAATCTGCGTAAGATGCGGCAGCCCTGCAAACCACTCCCACAGACTCTCGCAGAGTTCCGAACTGGTGGTCCTTGGCGAAACAGACATCTACGAGCCTCTCTGCAGACATTGCTATAACGAAGCTGTAAAAATTAAATAAAACAAAAAGACAGGTTTCAACCTGTCTTTTTGTTTATTATAAACTCTTCAGCACCTTGGCAAGCTGATCCGGACACGAGGTCGGCCTCTTGCCGCAAGTGATGCCCTCGAGGCGCCTGATGGCCTCCTCAACTGTCATACCTTTGATGAGTGCGCCGATTCCCTTGGCATTTCCGTCACATCCTCTTGTGTATACCACAGAAAGGACCACTCCATCCTTGATCTGGATGTCAATCTGCTTTGAGCACACGAGCGCGCTTGGCGCCGCTGTCACATAACGCACGCCATCTATTACCTCATCGGTCACGATCCTATAATCTTCTCCGGTAATTTCCTGCTTTGCTTCAGTCTTTACATCCTGTGCCTGCATGGTAACGCAGAACATGGCCATAAGGGCCACAACAATAAACTTCTTCATAGTATTTTAAAACAATGTAGGGTGATTATCATCCAACTCCTTAAGGATCTTCTCCATGATAGCCTCACGGAAAAGGACTGCCTTTGTGCCGACACGGAACTTGTCGCAATACTGTCGTATTGCCGCCATCTCACTGTCATTCAAATATATAACTTGTCTATGACGTCGCACAAGCGCCGCCTTTTGCTTCTTCAGGTATTCCGGATCTACCGCAGGACCTGTTCTTTTCTTTTTAGTCTTTGCCACTGAGGTATAAATAATTTCTGCAAAGTTAGCATTTTATTGAGATTTTAACTAAATTTGCCTTATATGAACACTAAGGGATACATATTTGTCCGACTTTAGGAGGGGCTCTCGAAGCAATTCCCTCCCAATTGCAATTGACAATCTCGGTTTGTCTTGCCGTTAGGATCCCTATCGACTTCCCTCATAGTGAGGGCAATCCGTTAAATATCCATTAACAATTCTGAATTAGACATCCATGCATATCGATGTATTGGTGGCTGATACAAGCCACTTTGTGTACGCAGATGAAATCTGCGAGGAAATACTAGTGTCTGCCCGCGAGCGCGGAACAGGTATAGCAAGAAGAACTCCCGAATACATTCAGGAGAAAATGGCCGCAGGCAAAGCCATCATCGCTATTAGCGAGGAAGGCGAATTTGCAGGCTTCTCATATATCGAGACCTGGGGCGGCAAGGAATACGTGGCCAACTCCGGACTGATCGTGGCGCATAAGTTCCGAGGCATCGGACTGGCCATGAGAATCAAGGAGAAGGTCTTCAAGCATTCACGAGCGATGTTCCCTAACGCAAAGATCTTCAGCATCACCACGGGAGCCGCTGTCATGAAGATGAACTACGAACTTGGCTTCAGACCTGTGACATTTGCCGCTCTGACAGACGATCCCGAATTCTGGAAAGGCTGTCAGGGTTGCCGAAACTATCAGATACTCGAGGCTAACGAATACAGGATGTGTCTCTGCACAGGTCTCCTTTATGACCCTGCCGAGCATATCGAGGTAAAGAGCCCAGCTCACCCTGAGATCCTCAACATCAAGGACGGCGAACAAAGAACTATGAATAATAACGTAAACGAATAAACATGAATAACAAGGTTGTACTCGCCTTCAGCGGCGGACTGGACACATCTTTCTGTGTCCCATATCTCAAGAATGAAAAGGGACTTGAAGTCCACACTATAATGGTCAACACAGGCGGTTTCTCCGCAGAGGAGGAAAAGGCTATCGAAGAGCGCGCCCTCAAGTTGGGTGCGGCATCGCACACAACAGTTGACGCCGTAGACACATATTATAATAAAGGTATCAAATACCTCATCTACGGAAACATCCTCAAGAATGCTACATATCCGCTTTCCGTAAGTTCCGAGAGAGTGTTCCAGGCTCTTGAAGTACTGAAACATGTGAAGAAGATCGGAGCAGGTGCCGTTGCTCACGGAAGTACTGCAGCCGGAAATGACCAGGTACGATTCGATATCGTATTCGAGATCCTTGCACCTGAGGTCAAGATCATCGCGCCGGTTCGCGACGAGGCGTTCACACGTCAGTATGAGATTGAATACCTTCAGAAGCACGGTTTCGATTTCTCTTGGGAGAAGGCAAAGTACTCTATCAACCAGGGACTCTGGGGAACCAGCATCGGAGGTGTCGAGACACTCTCATCAAGCGGTTACCTTCCTGAAGAGGCTTACCCTACAAAGGTCACCAAGACAGAGCCTGAGCACATCAAGATCGGATTCGAGAAGGGTGAGCCGGTTTCATTCAACGGAGTCAAGATGTCGCCTGTAGAGGTGATCAAGGCCGTACGCGCTGCTGCCGGCCCATTCGGCATCGGCCGTGACATCCACATCGGCGACACCATCATCGGCATCAAGGGACGTGTTGGTTTCGAAGCCGCAGCACCGCTCATCCTCGTGAAGGCACACCACCTCCTCGAGAAGCACACCCTCACAAAGGGACAGCTTTATTGGAAGGAGCAGATCGCAGGCTGGTACGGACAGCAGATGCACGAGGCAATGTACCTCGACCCCGTATGCAGGGATATGGAAGCAATGATGGACAGCATCGAGCAGAATGTTACAGGCGAGGTGGAAGTAGCCCTCATGCCATACCATTTCTCAGTACTCGGCTGCACAAGCGAGCATGATCTTATGAGCTCGAAGTTCAGCACATACGGAGAGGTAAACAACTCATACACCGGCCGTGACGTGGTAGGTTTCACAAAGGTGATCGCCAACCCGCTCAAGATCTATTATGCAATCAACGGTTCATTCGATGAGTAAGATACGCGTAGCGATAGCTGGTGGAACAGGTTACACTGGAGGCGAACTGTTCAGGATCCTCCTCAACCATCCTTCGGTGGAGATTGTCGCAGCTACGACCACTTCATCAGAAGGAACACCTGTATGGGAGGTACATCGTGACCTTATAGGTGAGACAGACCTTTGCTTCGGAACAGAACTTAACGACCCTGACGTTGTTTTCCTCTGCCTTGGACACGGCATCTCAAGACAGTTCGTGGACACGCACGAACTGAAGCCGACATGCAGAATCATTGACCTGGGCAACGACTTCAGACTTGACGGAGACTATGCCGGAAGGCAGTTCGTATATGGTCTATGTGAAAGCGCCCGTGAGCAGGTACGCGAGGCTCATGACATCGCCAATCCAGGATGCTTCGCCACTGCTATCCAGCTGGCACTGCTTCCATTGGCGGCAGCCGGTCTCATCAATGACGAAATCCATGTGACTGCGATCACTGGTTCAACGGGAGCAGGAAAGAAACCTGGCGAGACCACTCATTTCAGCTATCGCAACGACAACATTTCCATATACAAGCTGTTCTCGCATCAGCATCTCGCAGAGATCAGGCAGAACCTGCACAGAGTTAGCGGCACAGAGTGCACAGTGAACTTCGTGCCACTGAGAGGTGACTTCGCAAGAGGTATCTTCGCAAGCGTATACACTCGCGCAGTCGAGGGCATGAGCCTTGAGGACTACCAGAAGCTATATGAGGATTATTATGCATCGTCTCCTTTCGTATTCCACTCGAAGACAGGCATCTCAATGAAGGAGGTAGTCAACACCAACAAGGGACTTGTACATGTAGAACTGCATGATGGTTATGTACACATCGCCTCGGCGATCGACAACCTGATAAAGGGTGCGGCAGGACAGGCAGTCCAGAACATGAACCTGATGTTCGGCCTTCCGGAAGACACCGGCCTGCACCTGAAGCCATCTGCATTTTAATATGTTCATGGAGGTGGAACCACCTCCATGAACAAAAACAATTAAGCATGAAATTATTTGACGTATACCCACTATGGGATATTGAGCCCGTAAAAGGCTTAGACACAACACTTTGGGACAAGAACGGAGAGGTCTACACCGACCTTTACGGAGGTCATGCCGTAATCTCTGTCGGCCATTGCCATCCCCATTATGTCCAGAAGCTTTCCGAGCAGGTCGGACGACTTGGATTTTATTCCAATGCTGTTCAAAACCAGCTCCAAAAGGATCTTGCGGCACGTCTTGGCAAGGTCTGCGGATATGAAGACTACGCCCTCTTCCTCTGCAACAGCGGAGCCGAAGCTAACGAGAACGCCCTCAAGGTAGCATCGTTCCACACCGGCAAACCGAAGGTCCTTGCATTCAAGAAGGCATTCCACGGAAGAACATCAGGAGCGGTCGCCGCAACTGATAATCCAAAGATCCAGGCACCGTTCAACGAAACCGCAAACATTGTCTTTGTTCCGCTTAACGATCTCGAGGCTGTTGACAACGAACTTGCAAAAGGTGGGTTTGCAGCTGTAATCATCGAAGGAATCCAAGGAGTAGCCGGCATCTATGAGCCGACTTGCGATTTCCTCAACGGACTCCGCACTCTTTGCGACAAACACGGCTGTCTGCTGATTCTGGATGAGATCCAGTCAGGATATGGCAGGACAGGTAAGTTCTTTGCACATCAGCACCACGGAGTGCGTGCAGACATCATCACAATGGCGAAGGGCATGGCCAACGGCTTCCCTATCGGAGGCGTGCTGATCAGCCCTGCGATCAAGCCCGTACATGGTATGCTCGGCACAACTTTCGGAGGCAATCATCTCGCCTGTACAGCCGCACTCGCCGTCCTGGACATCATTGAAAATGAAAACCTTATTGAGAATGCAGCCAAGATCGGAGAATATTTCAAGCAGGCATTCAAGGACGACAAGGCCATCAAGGAGTATAGAGGAAAGGGACTGATGATCGGTCTCGAGCTCAAGGAGGAATATGTGGGACTGCGCAACAGGCTGCTGTTTGAAAAACATTTCTTCACAGGCGCAGCCGGAGCTGGCGTCATCCGCCTTCTTCCATCGCTGACCATCTCACAGGAGACAGCGGAATCATTCGTTGCAGCATGGCGCGAGCTGACAAAGTAACTTCGTTCAGAATGACATTATGAGACATTTCACATCCATAACACAGCTTGAGAGCCTTACAGAGGCACTCGCAAAAGCTAAATATGTAAAGGAAAACCCTTTTGCAGACCAGGAGCTCGGCAGGAACAAGACCTTGCTGATGATCTTCTTCAACTCCAGTCTTCGCACAAGACTCAGCACCCAGAAAGCTGCACTGAATCTCGGCATGAACGTCATCGTTCTTGACGTGAATCAGGGAGCATGGAAGCTTGAGACTGAGCACGGAGTCATCATGGATGGCGACAAGCCGGAGCATCTTCTGGAAGCGATTCCTGTGATGGGAAGTTACTGCGATGTGATCGGAGTGCGCGCATTTGCCGGACTTCAGAACCGCGAGCAGGACTATAACGAAGTGATCATCAATCAGTTCATCAAATATTCAGGCAAACCGGTATTCAGCATGGAGGCTGCCACAAGACACCCTCTCCAGACTCTTGCCGACCTTCTCACCATCGAGGAGCACAAGAAAGTCGAGAAGCCGAAGATCGTCCTCACATGGGCGCCGCATCCGAAGGCCCTCCCACAGGCGGTTCCAAACTCATTCGCCGAGGGCATCAATATGACCGACTACGAGTTTGTGATCACGCATCCTGAGGGATACGAGCTCGCACCGGAGTTCGTTGGACGCGCCAAGGTTGAGTACGACCAGCGCAAGGCATTCGAGGGAGCAGATTTCATCTACGCAAAGAACTGGTCTGCATACTCGGGAAACAACTACGGACAGATTCTCTGCACTGACCGCGACTGGACAGTGGACAGCGAGAAGATGGCGCTCACCAACAACGCGTTCTTCATGCACTGCCTTCCGGTACGTCGCAACATGATCGTGACCGATGAGGTGATCGAAAGTCCGCAGTCACTGGTCATCCCGGAGGCTGCCAACCGCGTAGTGTCAGCCCAGACCATCTTGAAGGAAATTCTAGCTGGCATCTAACCAATTATCACACAACAACTTACCGAAACTGCGTGCTCCCCTTTGACGGCACGCAGTTTCAGGAAAACATTGAAAGTCAAGGGATTAAGTGCCAGAAAAAATGATAAAGGTAGTCAAGATAGGTGGAAATGTGGTGGACAACCCGGAGCTTCTGAAGGGGTTTGTCAAGGATTTCGCGGCAATGCCGGGGATGAAGATCCTGGTGCATGGCGGCGGAGTCATGGCGAGCCAGATGCAGAAAGCCATGGGGATGGCGCCACAGATGATCGAAGGCAGAAGGGTGACCGACGAGCAGACACTGAAAGTTGTCACTATGGTTTACGCCGGATGGTGCAGCAAGCACATCACTTCAATGCTTCAGGCAGAGGGCTGCAATGCAATCGGATTGTGCGGTGCTGACGGCAATGTCATAAAGGCCAGCAAAAGAGAGCCGGTATATGTAGAATCATTGGATGCAGAGGTGGATTACGGATATGTGGGAGATGTATCGGAGGAGAGCGTGAATGCAGGTTTCGTCTATTCACTCCTGGAGAAAGGCATCGTTCCGGTATTCAATGCAATAAACCATGACGGCGAAGGCAATCTTCTCAATACCAATGCTGATACAATTGCCGCATCGGTCGCAATGGCGATGTCAAAATATAAATACAGGACAGCAAGAGAGGTATGCCACAGATGCGAAGAGTGCACACATTGCTGCGATGACGGAAAGCTTACACATGATGTCGATCTGATATACTGTTTCGAGAAGGACGGAGTGCTTTATGACAAGGACGATGACGCAAGTGTGATACCAACCATGACCTATGAGAAGTTCGCTGAGTTGAAAAAGGACGGTATCGTGGCAGACGGAATGATTCCGAAGCTGACCAATTCATTCAAAGCAATCGAGAAGGGAGTAAGGAAAGTGATCATCAAACATGCACGCAACCTACTCACATCCAAGGGAACCACACTCGAATAGTGCAGACTAGTCAACGGAGATGAAAATGAAGGAGAAAATCATACAGGGATTAACGTCAGAGGCGGTAGAACTGCTTAAGGAGATGATTGCAATACCGTCACCATCATTTAGCGAAGGTGATGTATGCAGTCATATCTGCAATTGGCTTACTTCAAAGGGAGTCAGTCATGAAAGAGTAGGCAATAATATCATTGCCGAACACGTGACCGACCCATCAGATCCGACATTGATGCTTTGCGCTCATATTGACACCGTCAGTCCGTGCGATGGATACAGTTTCGACCCGTATATGCCGGAGAATAGCCCGGAAGGCATAATTCAGGGTCTTGGAAGCAATGATGACGGCGCTTCTGTCGTATCTATGATTGCAGCTTACAGATTCTTTAGTCATGCTATAGGTAGTGGGGCAGGTGTTAAAAACAACCCCTCCCACTCCTTCGGAGCGGGTCCCTCCCCCTGCGGCCAGGGGGGTAGCACGGTTTTTAACACCTACCCCACCACCCGAAATATAACGTTGGTACTTACATGCGAGGAGGAGAGATCCGGCAAAGGCGGAATGACAGGTTTATGGGGTAAGCGACTCAATCGGATTGATTATGCAATCGTAGGAGAGCCTACTGGAATGAAGGCCGCAACTTCGGAAAGAGGCCTGCTTGTCATAGACGCGACAGCGCATGGCATCAGCGGACATGCCGCAAGAAACGAAGGCAAAAACGCACTATACATTGCCTTGGAGGACATTGAAAGACTGCGCAAACATGAATTTTCAAAGGTGTCCCCAAAGATGGGCAAGGTCAACCTCAATGTAACCCAGATCAATGCCGGAAGCGCCCACAATGTCATTCCAGACCTATGCGACTTTGTCATTGACATACGCCCGACCGAACAATACAGCAACGAGGAGATCCTTCACGAGCTTCAGGAAATATGCGAAAGCGAACTCAAGCCAAGGAATCTGGCAAACCGCTCAAGTGCGACACACGAAGGTTCACCATTGCAGAGGGTCGCAGAAAAATTGGGTAGAGAGACATTCTCATCGGCGACGACATCCGACTGGATGAGAATCACATGCGATGCCATCAAGATGGGTCCCGGTGAGTCAACCCGTTCACATCGGAAGGATGAATTCGTATACATCGACGAGATTAAGAACGCTATAGAAACCTATATTGAATTTATTGAGAAACTATGAGCACACTTTGGAGTAAAGGAACACAGGCAACAGATCTTGTAGACGATTTCACAGTAGGAAACGACAGGGTCCTTGATATGCGCCTTGCAAAATATGATGTGACAGGTTCGAAAGCACATATAAAGATGCTGGAGTCAATCGGCCTGCTGACCGCGGACGAGCTCAAGACGCTGACTGCCGCGCTTGATCAGATATTGGCTGAGATAGAGGTTGGCGACTTCATCCTGGAAGACGATGTGGAGGATATCCATTCACAGGTCGAACTTCTTCTGACACGTCGTCTCGGAGACATTGGCAAGAAGATCCACTCAGGCCGCTCCCGCAACGATCAGGTACTCGTGGACGTGAAGCTTTACCTCAAGGATGAGGTTCTGACATTACGCAGCGAAGTGCTGACACTGTTCGAGACGCTCCAGAAATTGAGCGAGAAGCACAAGGATACCTTGCTTCCTGGTTATACTCATGGCCAGGTGGCGATGCCGTCATCATTCGGACTTTGGTTCGGTGCGTACGCAGAGGCCTTGGCCGATGATATGTATATGCTTCGCGGAGCATACCATGTGACTGACCAGAATCCGCTCGGTTCCGCTGCCGGATATGGAAGTTCGTTCCCGCTTGACAGGCAGATGACCACTGACCTTCTCGGATTCGGAAGTCTTGACTACAATGTGGTCGCAGCGCAGCTCAGCCGTGGAAAGTCCGAGCGTGCAGTAGCGTCTGCAATGGGAGCAATCGCACTGACACTCAACAAGTTCGCGGCAGACTGCTGCATGTACATGAGTCCGAACTACGGATTCATCAAGTTCCCTGATGAGCTCACGACCGGATCGAGCATCATGCCGCACAAGAAGAATCCGGACGTATGGGAAATCATGAGAGGAAACTGCAACAGAATCATGGCGACAGAGACTCAGATAAGCATGCTCTGCAGCAACATGCCTCATGGATACCACAGAGAGTTCCAGCTCCTCAAGGACATCCTGTTCCCTACTCTTGAACTGATGCACAAATGCCTTCAGATGGCAGATTACATGCTTCAGCACATCATTATCAACGAGAATATCCTCGATGCTCCTATATATGACTACCTGTTCACAGTAGAGGAAGTCAACCGCCGCACACTCGAAGGCATGCCTTTCAGAGACGCATACAAGACAGTCGGCATAGAGGTGAACGAGGGAAAGTTCCGCTACCAGGGAGCAGAAGGAAAGACAAACGGCCAGCTTACGCCTTCCGATCTGAAGCATTCGTCTATGGGAAGTCTTGGCAACCTCTGCAATGATATGATCAAACTCAAAATGGCAAAAGCTGCAAACATGTAATTGACATGAATATGTAAAATAGGAGTGGACATTGTCCACTCCTATTTTACATATTCACTCGGCGAAACGCCGAACTGCTTCTTGAAACTTGTCGAGAAGTGCGACAGCGTGCTGAAACCGGTCATGTCGGCAATCTCTGAGATATTGTGCTTACGCTCCTTCAAGAGCTGGGCTGCACGGTTCAGCTTATACCTCTTGAAGAACACGCTAGGATTCTCGCCCGTGAGTCCCTTCACCTTGTAATAGAACTTTGTCCTTGAAATATGGAGAAGTTCTGTCATACGCGACACATCCAGTTCAGAGTTTGACAATTCGTTCTCCATGAGTTGGTACAACTCATTCATAAATGCGCTATCCTGAGGCGAAAGCGCATCTTCCTCAAGATCATCCACATCTGTAACCTTGCTGAGTATAGCGCGTATCTTCTCCTTGTTCTTGAGCTGAGATTGGATTAGGGCAAGCAGATACTGAGGCTCGAACGGTTTGGTCACATATGCGTCAGCACCACAATCCAGGCCTTGAACCTGATCCCCTACAGTAGCCTTTGCAGTAAGAAGAATCACCGGCACGTGCGAGAGCTGTATATTCTCCTTTATCTGACGGCAAAGATCATAACCGCTCTTGCCCGGCATGGCCACATCAGAGACAAGGATATCAGGAGCCTCTTCCTTCATGACAACATACGCAGATTCCGCATCAAAACGACTCAGGACATCATAATAAGGAGATAGAAGTTCCTTCATATAATATATGACATCAGCATCATCATCCACGACAAGCACCTTCTTCCTGTCCTCGCAAGTAAGCTCCGCCGGACGTCCCGTATACTTGACGCTCCTGACTTTATACGGACTGTTCAGTTCCGCACCCATAAGATCTTTTTCTGCTTCCGCATAAGACATTTCCGAGACCGGAAGAACAAGTGTAAACGTCGCACCCGGCCCAGTCGTACGGTTGCCTGCCTTCAGATATCCATGGTGCAGAAGAGCCAGAGTCCTGGCAAAATAAAGTCCGATACCGGTTCCCCAGCTATACTGGCCGCAGGCAGTGTTTTCAAGCTGATAATATCTTTCAAATATCTTCTCCAATTTATCCCCAGGAATGCCAGAGCCGCTATCCTTCACCACAATCTTCAGATAGCGGGAATCCACATCCTTATCGCTCAGTTCGAAAAGATGAGAGGTTTCCTCACGTGAAATCACATCCAGACTGAATTCCACCTTTCCTCCTGCCGGAGTAAACTTCAAGGCATTAGACAAAAGGTTAAAGCATATTTTGTCAAGCTTGTCATCATCCGCCCATACTGTCATCGAGTCCTCCAGTCCATACGTTCTGAATATAACTCCCTTCTCCTCTGCAGTGACCCTGAATATATCCGTAAGATTGACTAGCTGTTCGATCACATCAATAGGCTTGACACGTAGTCTTAAGGTATCATTCTCAAGCTTGTTGAAATCCAGCTGCTGATTCACCAGACGCAGCATTCGGCGAATGTTTCTCTGAACAATATTGAGCAGTCGCTTGTTTTCCTCCGTCATGTCAGGAGACTCCTGCAGTTGGGTCACGGGACCTGAGATCATGGTCAACGGAGTTCGGAACTCATGTGAAATGTTAGCAAAGAAGTCCATATTCATCCTGTTCATCTTCCTTTCCTGCTCCTTCTCCTGCTGAGCCTTAAGTTTATCCGCTTTCTCTTGCAGAATCTGCTGTCGGGCCTTGACAGCCAGCATCACGACTCCGGCCAATGCGGCCAGATATATAAGTATAGCCCAGAAGCTGAGCCACACCGGAGGTTTGACCTTGATCCGTATTTCATTTTCCGCCATCACCTTGGACTGCCCGTTATCAGATACACGAACCTTAAAACGGTACCTGCCCGCCGGGACGTTCGAATAATAGGCCTCCCTATTATTATGGGCATCTATCCAATGGTCATCGAATCCTTCGAGCATATAGAAATAATCCAGACGGTCAAATTCACTGTAATCTATGGCCGCAAAAGATATGCTGAAGCTGTTCTGATCATGCTCAAGGACTATCTGAGGATTATACACAAGTGCTTTATCAACACATCCGCCAGGACGTGGACGCACAAGTTCATTATGAATCTTAAGGTCTTCGAAACATAGAGACACTTCACGATGCGAGGTAACATCCAACGGGTTAAATACCGTAAGGCCATGAGTTCCGCCAAAAACGAGAGTTCCGTCAGTCATGCGACATGAAGCCCTGTCATAAAACTGGTTACCTCCGATACCGTCACCTGCATACCAGTTTACGAACTTCTCCGAAGAACGGTCGTACTTTCCAAGTCCGTATTGAGTGCTGACCCAAAGGTTTCCCTGGAGGTCCTCCTCTATTGAGGCTATATCAAGACATGGAGCACCGGAGATATGAGTCAGCACACCAGACTCCATATTATACTTCATCAGACCATTCGCGATTGTTCCCACCCATATATCCCCTGCGCTGTCCTGATACATGCATGAAGGGACAAAGACGGACCGTCTGATGCAATCCTTCCACATGGAATCATCTACGGATATCTGCCTCACGTGCCCACGTTCTCCGTCAGCCTCGCAGAAACCATGCTGAAAAGAAGCCGACAGGACATTCCCCCCATCCAGAGGAAGAATGTATGGCGTAAATGTAAAATGCGATGAAACTGCTTTAAGATTATGCAATTGATCATCTTCCGGAGAAATATACACTAAATGCTCTCCCAAAGTTCCTATCCAGACACGCCCTGCCTCATCCTGCGAGAATGACAAAGGAAAGAATATAGGCCAGAAGCCATCCGCCGACAACCTGCCATTACGGTAAACACACCTGACAACACCTCCGCCTCCGGTAATCCACACCTTATCTGCAGCATCCACGAAAACCATGAAAAGGTCTGAGTCAGTATTCTCACCATTTGGGAAGACTCCTGCCAGGTCGATCTTATGGAACATCTGCTCCTTGAGATTATACCTATACAATCCATCCATCAACGTTGATATCCAAAGATTATCCTGGCTGTCGCAATCCACAGAAATGACAGACTTCTTGCCCAGGCTCAACTTGAGCCAGCCATCATTATTAAAACGTTCCTGATAACTGTAAACGATATGGTAGCCCTGATCGTATGTTCCTATCCAAAGATTACCGCGAGCATCCGTATACATACAGGTGATCTTCACATCCGGCACTTGAAACGGAAAACCATTCTCAGACTGGTGTTTAAGAGTTTTTCCCTCGCTGTCATATACGAACAGCCCATGCTTTTCGGTATTTATATATACGACCTTGGCAGACGAGAAGTGCGCATATGTAACAACGGCTTCCGAAAAGATAGGATGGGCTTCGAACAATGAGGGAACATCAATGAAAGATGATGTTCTGGTGTCATACAACATGATACCGGTATGAGAGCTCATCCATATAATTCCTTCGGGAGTCATTCCGAAATAAGTCGGAAACCCATCTAAAGGAACGGTATGTTCAAGCTGCATCGTAGTCAGGTCATAACGTCGTAACGACAAAGCCCCCGCAAGCATAAGATCATTATCCGGAGTAATGAAGCAGGCACTGACCGGTGGCGCATCTTGTCCTACAAGAAGCATCTTATCCTCGAATACTCCCCTTTCATCATTGTATTCGCAGAAAGACACGGAAGTGTTTATGAATATCCTTCCGGTGTTGTCCTCAAGAATCTGCACAGAGTTGCGGCTCGGCGTCTCCATAGGAATCCTGGTAAAATCATCCTTATCAGTATAAAGAGCCATACCGTTCACAGTGGAAACCCAAAGTCGTCCCTTGGAGTCTTTCAGCATACACTGGACCTGATTATCAGGAAGCGAACATTCTTCATCGGTACAGAAATACTGATGATACTCGTGCACATTATGTCTATTTAAACCTCGGAATGTACCTATCCAGATATGACCGTTGACATCCTCTGCAAAAGAAGACACCTTCTGGTTGGAAAGGTCATTGGCTATCTGCAGCGATTCCGGATCAAAACACACGCCCTCGGAAGATCCTTTGGCGCATCCGGTTAAAGTGACAATGCAGATAATATAAAGCAGTCTTTTCATAAAGTCTTCCATTTAAAATCAAAATTAACCAAAAAACGACGAAACCGCATTCCTTCTAAAAGCATTTGAACATACAGAAAAACATTTAAACAAATACGAAAACACATCTGTGCATATTGAACGAGTCTGAAAACCAAAAATACGCATTGAAAACCCCCTAAGCGATAATAAAACGAAATTTGTAAAATAACAACCACATACATCACGACACATGAACACCAGAACCCTATTCTCCATTGCACTTGCCGCACTAGCAACCATAGGTTACAGCCAAAATACCGGCAGAAAGACGGAAGCCTCAGAACTTCTGACCTCGGAAGAGACGACGGTAGTCCAGACTGCGACCGGAAAAGTAGCAGGTTACATTGAACAAGGCATCTACACATACAAGGGCATCCCATATGCAAAAGCCGAAAGATTCATGGCCCCTCAACCGGCTGACAGCTGGGAAGGAGTAAGAAGCTGCAGAGCCTATGGCCCCACTGCGCCACAGGAGGTAAGAACAGGATGGGCAAGCGACGAACTTGGATTTTCGTTTGCTTGGAACGACGGCTTTCCTGGCGAAGACTGCCTCAGAGCGAACGTATGGACTCCAGGCATCAACGACGGCAAGAAACGTCCTGTCATGGTATGGCTCCACGGAGGAGGATACTCCACTGGTTCAGGCCAGGAACTGCCATCATATGACGGAGCAAGCCTTGCACGAAAAGGCGATGTTGTAGTCGTGACCGTCAACCACAGACTCAACGTCCTGGGATTCCTCGACCTGTCTACATTCGGAAAAGAATATGCAGCTTCAGGCAATGCAGGTCTTCTTGACCTGGTAGCGGCTCTCGAATGGGTACGCGATAATGCAGCGGCATTCGGAGGCGATGCCTCAAACGTAACCATCTTCGGTCAGTCAGGAGGCGGCGGAAAAGTATCGACCCTTCTAGCCACCCCGTCTGCCGCAGGACTTTTCCACAAGGCAATAATCCAAAGCGGCTCAATGCTCAGGACTATGGACAAGCAGTGGTCGTCAAAGATAGGAGAAGCGGTGGTTGCCGAGCTTGGAGGTATTGACGCCGTTATCTCTGCGCCACACGAAAAACTCCTTGCCGCCGGAACAAAAGCTATTGCAAAGGTACGCTCTGAGGCTGAAGCAAACGGATTCGCATCATTCATCTTCGGATGGGCTCCTACCGTTGACGGCAACTACCTCCCGGCACAGCCGTTTGACCCGCAGGCTCCCGAACAGTCGAAAGACATTCCGGTCATGCTCGGAACAACCATCCACGAATTCTCGATGAGTACATATGTCCCACAGCTGCGCACCGCAACAAAGGAAGCGGCCATGGAATACCTTAGAGCCACTAAGTTCGGAGATAGGACCGGGGAGTTCGCTGAGATTTTCGAGAAGACATATCCCGATTACCAGCCGAAGGACCTGTTCGACACGGACATCACCTTCAGGCCAAGCACAATCGCCCAGGCGAATGTAAAGACAGCACAGCAGGGCGCACCTGTCTACATGTACATGTTTACATGGGAGTCTCCTGTAATGGACGGTATTCTCCGAAGCACACATTGCATGGAGATACCTTTCGTGTTCAACAATGCTGACCTCCACGCTTCAATGACAGGAGGAGGCAAGGAAGCCGTCGAACTTGCAGACAGGATGAGCCAGGCATGGATCAATTTTGCCCGTACAGGAGATCCAAATGCCGAGGGATTGCCTCAGTGGCCGGCATACAACCCGGAGGAAGGCGCAATGATGATCTTTGACAACCAATGCGAAGTCAGATACAACCACGATAAAGAGCTGATGGAATTCGTACGTCAGTTCCCGACACGCGGATTTTAATCCGATATTTCACAAATCACAATACTAATCACTAACCATTAACCATCAAAAACATGAGAACCAATTCAACATTCTCAAGAATGCTGGGCACTGCAATGGCAATGCTTCTCATTCTGGCCGGCTCTCTCACAGTTTCTGCACAGAATCTGGTGAAGGTGACCGGTAAAGTCATTGATGAACTGAACAGCCCAATGGTCGGCGTCAGCGTCATCGAGAAAGGAACTCAGAACGGAGTCATGACCGACGGAAACGGTAAGTATGAAATTACCGCAACCGCTGGCTCGACACTCGAGTTCTCGTACATCGGCTATCTTACAGTAGACAAGACAGCCATCAACGGCACAATCAACGTAAACATGGAGCCAGACAACGAACTGCTCGAAGAAACAGTCGTCGTAGGTTACGGCGTCCAGAAGAAGAGCTCCCTCACAGGTTCTGTAACTCAGGTAAAGTCTGAGGACATCACCGGACGTACAATCACCAACCCGGCACAGGCTCTCCAGGGTAAGACCTCAGGTGTGCAGGTGCTTACAAGCTCTGCAAAGCCAGGCGCATCTCCTAGCATTCGCGTCCGCGGTATCGGATCAAACGGTAACAGTGAGCCTCTCGTTGTTGTCGACGGACGTATCGGCAGCCTCGCAGGTATCGACCCTAACGACATCGAGTCTATGGAAGTCCTCAAGGACGGTGCATCCGCAGCGATCTACGGTGCTGAGGCCGGTAACGGTGTTATCCTCGTTACAACAAGAAAGGGTAAGGGTGACGGTAAGATCACATACGACTACCAGTACACCAGCCAGAGTCTTGCACGCGTTCCTCAGATGATGAACTCAGAGCAGTATATCGACTACTACACCGAGGCAGGCCTTATCTCTCTCGAGAACTTCTACAACAACTGGGATTTCGAGACTAACACAGACTGGACAAAGGTAGGTTTCGAGAACTCTAACATGCAGCGTCACAACCTGACATTCTCAGCCGGTGACATGAACAGATCGATCTACGTTTCAGGTTCATACCTCAACAACGACGGTATCGTTGCAGGTGGAAAAGACTTCTACGAGCGTCTTACCGGTATGGTCAATGCATCATGGAAGATCAAGCCTTGGCTCGAGATCGGTACCAACAACCAGGTCGAGTACTATAAGTCAAGCTCAGTGTCTGAGGGTTCAGAGTACGGTTCATACCTCCTCGCAGTCCTCAACCTCGACCCTCTCACAAAGCCTCTCTACTCTGTAGACAACCTTCCTAAGCACATGGCCGACATCTACTATGGTGACCACGCTCCTATGCTCGGCGACGGTAAGGGCAATGTATACGGCGTCTCTAACTTCAACACTTCAGAGAACCAGAACCCTCTGATCATGCGCGACGCAAGCGACAATGATTCAAGAGGTTACAACATCAACGGTACAACATATGTAAACTTCATGCCTATCAAGGGCCTGACCATCACATCACGTCTCGGATACCGTCTCTCAAGCTCAGAGTCATACTCGATCGGACATGACTACTATGCCAACGCAATGCACCACCAGAACTACATCTCTGTAAATGCAAGCTCATACGCAAGCACATACTGGCAGTGGGAGAACTTCCTCAACTACAACAAGAGCATCAAGGGTCACGACTTCGGAGTAATGCTCGGTACCAGCTTCACTGAAAGCAGAAGCTTCGGCGTAAGCGGTGGAAAGCACGGTAGCGACACTGACCTCGGATTCAAGAAGGATGACCCTCTCTTCCTGTACTTCGCATATGCGACAGCAAACGCTGAGGACGACATCAGCGGCGGCGAGGCAAACTTCTCGAGAAAGAACTCATACTTCGGTCGTCTCAACTATGAGTACAAGGGCAGATATCTTCTCCAGGCATCTCTCCGCGCAGACGCAGCCGACAGCAGCGTCCTTCCGGTCGAGACACGTTGGGGTTACTTCCCTGCAGTTTCTGCCGGTTGGGTTATCTCTAACGAAAACTTCATGATGGACACCAAGTCATGGCTCTCGCACCTGAAGTTCCGTGCATCTTGGGGACAGAACGGTTCGCTTTCTGCACTCGGCGGATATAGATATGCAACCGTTATCGGAGGCACAGGTTCTTATCCGACAGGTAACGGCACTGAGTACATCGACGGTTACGCACCTTCTGCAACAGGTAACAAGGAGCTCAAGTGGGAGACTGCTGAGCAGACCAACATCGGTATCGACTCACGTTTCTTCAACAACCGCCTCTCATTCAGCGCAGACTGGTTCCTCAAGAACACAAAGGACCTCATCGTTACAGGTATCACTCCTTCGACAGTAGTAGGTAACACTGCATCTCCGGTGAACGCAGGTAATATCTCCAACACCGGTCTCGAGTTCGAACTCGGATGGCAGGATCATATCGGTGACTTCTCTTACGGAATCCGCGGTAACCTCTCTACCATCAAGAACAAGGTAACTTACATCCATGAGACTCTCGACGCCATCGACGGTCAGACATTCCACACTTACGGCGCCATCACACGCTTTGAGGTAGGTAAGCCAGCATGGTACTTCTATGGCTATGAGTTCAACGGAATCGACAAGGAGACAGGTTTCCCTACATTCAAGGACCTCAACGAGGACGGCGCCATCACAGACGCTGACAAGACTATGATCGGCAAGGGCATAGCAGACATGACTTACGGTATCACCCTCACTGCTGCATGGAAGGGTCTCGACCTCATCGTATTCGGTACAGGTTCATATGGTGGAGACATCTACTGCTGCCTCAACCGTTCTGACTACACCCTCAACAAGCTTACTTACTTCACTGAGGACAGATGGACAGCTACAAACACTGCAGGTACAAAACCAAGAGCAGGCGCCAGCGACATGGATAAGTACTTCCTCTCAAGCGCATCAGTATTCGACGGTTCATACTTCAAGATCAAGCAGATCCAGCTCGGTTACACATTCCCACAGAAGTGGATGAAGACAATCAAGGTTGACAACCTCCGCGTTTACGCATCTCTCGATGACTTCTTCACATTCTCAGACTACCCAGGATTTGACCCTGAGGTTACAAACATGGGAGTTGACAAGGGTACATTCCCTACTTCAAAGAAGGTTGTTGCTGGTGTAAGCATTACATTCTAACCATATAAATAATACAGAAATGAAAGCAAAGAATATAATATTGGCTCTTGCTGCGACTACTGTCGCATTGAGTTCTTGCAACCACCTGCTGGATATCCCTCAGCACGGAGTGCAGAACTATGAGACCTACTATCAGACTGATGAGGAGGCTGAAGCAGCAATCATTTCCTGCTACATCCAGGTAAAGGGAAATGAGATGAACTATGTGCTCGGTAAGAACATGCTTACCGACGACTTCTGGGCAGGCGGTGGCGGACGTAACGACAACGCTGACCTCGAAGGACTTAACGAGTTCACATTCAACACAGACCAGGGATACCTCGAGGGTATGTTCACCGCATACTATGGTATCATCTATAAGGCTAACGTGGTTCTCGGTCACGTTCCAGATGAGAGCGAGATCCAGAAGCGTGCAAGAGCAGAGGCTAAGGTTTTCCGCGCATGGTCATACTTCGAGCTCATCTCAATGTGGGGTAACCCGCCTCTCGTAGATCACGAGCTTGAGCCATCTGAGTACCACAAGCCAAACGGAACAACCGAAGAGCTTTGGGCACTCGTTGAGCAGGATCTCACTGAGGCTATCAACTCAGGTCTCCTCACTGAGAAGGCTAACGCTGACGACAAGACTTGGAGAATCACAAAGCAGTTCGCTCAGGCACTCCTCGGAAAGGCATACCTCTGGCAGAACAAATATGAAGATGCAGCGGCTGAGTTCGACAAGATCATCGAGAGCGGCCTTTACAGACTCTATGCTGACTATGAGAACGTTATAGCATTCACAACAAAGCAGAACTGCGAGAGCATGTTCGAGAGCGTGAAGATCTCAGACCCTAACAATGTCTGGAACAACTTCACAATGCTCCACCTCATGACTCACTACCGTACTGACAAGCTGGTTGACAACTGCTGTCAGAATGCAGGTCTTGCAGGTCTCGGATGGGGCTTCCTCAGCCCACAGAAGAACCTCTACGAGGATTTCGTAGCAGTAGAGGGTGTTGACGGATATCGTCTCAACGCAACTATGAAGACTTGGGAGCAGATGGTTGACATGGGCATCAACGTGAAGGAGGGTAACACTATCATCAACGAGGGTTACTTCATGTGGAAGACAAGAATCACTGCTGAGCAGGTTCCTGCCGCAGGTTCTAACTTCGTAGACGACTCAAACAGACAGTGGATGCGTTATGCTGAGGTTCTCCTCTGCGCTGCCGAGGCTCACTTTGAGGCTGGCAACAAGGGCAAGGCTGACGAGTACATGAACATGATCCGTACACGTGCACAGGCTCCTACAAAGAGCGGTTACACTATCGACGAGATCAGAAGAGAGAAGAGAATCGAACTCTGCCACGAGGGTACACGTTTCCAGGACCTCCTCCGTTGGGGCATCGCTGAGGAAAGAATGAAGGATCAGGGTGCATACTGCCCACTCCTCAACCACAATGGTCAGATCGAGAACAAGGTTTACAACACAGACCCAGCTAAGTTCGGTTTCAAGCCTAAGCACAATCTCCTTCCTTACCCAGGAACTGAGATCCGTCTTAACCCTAATATCGTTCAGAACCCAGGTTGGTAGTCAACAGTAACATAATACAAGAAAAATATTATGAAACTTATCTATAAAATATTTGCTGCAGCTGCCTCTTTCCTGGCACTCAGCTCATGCGTAGAAAACGCAATCGAGCCAATGACCGGCAAATACGAGAAGCCAGTAGTTTATGAAATGAACACACTTGCTTCACAGTCTGTCGAGAAGGGCGACAAGAACCGTACATTCACTGTCGAACTCAGCGGTGACAATGCTTCAATGACATTGAAGATGGTAAGCGACAAGTACTTCCTTGCAGACGGCAGCTACACACCAGCTCCAGCTGACCAGGCAAAGAAGAACACATATATCGTAGGTAACGGTGGCACAACATTCAACAGCATTCCTGTTGAGACAGGTTCAATCAAGGTGGCTCAGGGTGAAGGAACTTATACATTCGCAGGTATCCTTTGGCTTGCAGACGAGTCTGTTATAGAGATCAAGAGCACTGTGGCTCTCGTATACGAGGCTGATCCGGAGCCAGTCAAGCTTACAACTCTCCTTTCTGCTACAAGCAATGTTGCAAGCGGCACTAACTCATTGACAATCAACCTTGGAACTGACGGCATTTCATCTACTACAGATCCAACTACCTGGCAGACTGTATGGACAGGAACAGGTAACTACCTCGCCCTCGACATCTACTCTGAGGACGGATACCTCCACGAGGGCACTTACACTGCTTGCGCAACAGGTGGTGCAATCAACCCTGGTGAGTTCGGTATCGGCTGGGATCCAGGTGACCTCTGGGGTATCGGTATGGTATTCGAGAACTGGGGTACTTGCTGGTGGGATGTTGCAAATGGTGCAGCAACTATCAACCAGAAGGTTCTCGAGGGTACTGTTACTGTAACAAGAAAGGGTTCGAAGTGGGTTATCGAACTCGTATCCGGCGAAGGCAAGTCTATGCTTTGGACTAAGTTCGAAGGTGCTATCGAGGCACTTACTCCATCTGATTCAGCAACTCCTGCTCCTGAGTATACATTGACTGACAAGGTTGAGGCTGTTTACGACGCATCTTACGCGGTAGTTGCCGGCGTAGAGAAGCACCTCGTAACCCTTACCAAAGGAGAAGAAGTTGCGGCAATCTTCGAACTTCTTACTGCCGAGAATGGTGTCATCGAGGGTACTTATGAGTGCCAGGAGTATGCTTCTGCTGCCGGCCTCATGGGTAACGGATACTCATTCCCAGATTGGAATGTAGAAGGTGGATCACGCTACTGGGTCAACGGCGAGATGGTGCTCATCAACCCAGGTGAGACTCTTGAAGTTGCAAAGCTCGCCGACGGTCTATACAGCTTCACTGGTTCAACAGGCTACGAGTTCGTAGCTGCTACTGCAGACTATGTCGGCGGTGGTGACGAGCCGGAGTCCGACTACACTGAATTCTCTAAACTTCTCATTTATCAGCCAAATCAGGAGACTGACGCCAACTACCAGCCAACAGGCAGGTACACTTCACTCACTCTCAAGATGGGTACTGAGGGAATGTACACTGAGGTTGTAAACAACGGTTACTACGATGAGACAAAGATCAAGGGTAACGGTCAGGTTCTCAGCATTGACTTCTATACTGCAGACGGTACACTTGCAGCAGGTACATATGAGGCTTGCGCAGAAGGCGGAGTAGTAGGCGAAGGCGAGTTCGGCATCGGCTACGATGTTGAAATGTGGGGAACGCAGATGGTATGGGGAACATGCGTGACTCCATATGAGAACGATGTAGAAGGTGTTATCCAGAAAATCACTGACGGTACAATTACTGTAGAGGTTTCAGGTGATGTTTACACTATCACCCTTGAAAGTTCAGCAGTTAACGCTCGTTACATTGGAACTTTGACACTTTAATATTAACTTTGGCTGTTCCTGTCATGGGCAGGGACAGCCAAACTTATATAACTATGAAACGAATAACCGCAATTATCGCCTCGCTGCTCCTTGCAGTAAGTGCACTTTCAGCTCAGGAGCTCACCAACTTCGCCTTCTGGGGACAGAAGCCTGTAGTTTCTCCTGAAATTCAGAACGACAGCGTAACTTTCAGACTGAAGGCAGATTACGCCACAGTAGTAAAACTCAGCGGCTCATGGATGCCAAACCCTTGGGGCGGTACTATCGACATGACTCGCGGCGAAAACAATGTATGGGAAGTTACCATACCTCTCCCGGAGCCGGAAATCTACACTTACAACTTCGTTGCTGACGGCGTTTCTGTAAATGACCCTCAGAACGTCATGGTTCAGCGTGACGGTTCACGCTATCTCAGCATGCTCCTTGTTGACGGCGAGCGCACCGAGAACTACAAACCTGCCGAGCAGAGAGGTACCGTAAGCCATCCTTGGTATGACAGCAAGATCCTCGGCATCAACCGTCGTCTTACAGTCTACACTCCTTACGGATATGAGGCTAACCCTAAGGCCAAGTACCCTGTTCTTTACCTCCTTCACGGAGCAGGTGGAGACGAGGAGGCCTGGTCATCTATGGGCCGTACAGCCCAGATCCTTGACAACCTCATCGCAAAGGGTCTCGCAAAGCCTATGATCGTGGTTATGCCTAACGGCAACCCTAACCAGCAGGCAGCCCAGACTTTCGGTCTTCCTACAACTGAGTACGATTGGAGAAAGCCTGAGAACAGAAATCTCTATGTGAAGAGCCTCGTTGAGGAAATAGTTCCTTTCATAGAAAAGAACTACCGTACAGTTGCAAAGAAGTCTCACAGAGCTATCGCAGGTCTCTCTATGGGTGGCGGCCACACTATCGCTGCTTCAGGAATGTATCCTGACGCATTCGACTACATCTGCCCTCTTTCCATGGGCGCAGAGAGAACTCCTGAGCTCGACGCACAGCTCCAGGGCATCAAGAAGGCAGGCTACAAGCTTTACTGGCTTGCATGTGGAAACACAGACTTCCTCTTTGAGAATGCAAATTCACTTGACGCAGCTCTCACAGCAAACGGTCTTGAGCACACATATTATGTAAGCGAAGGTGGCCACGTATGGGCGAACTGGAGACTTTATCTCAACACATTCGCACCACTCCTCTTTAAATAATCAAAAGCATGAAAAAGGTATTATCAATAGCAGCAATGCTCCTGATGACTTGCAGCGCATTCGCGCAGCAGGCTCTATGGGGCGGCGCATCAGTAGAGTCACCGGTGGTAAACGAAGACGGAACGGTAACATTCCGCTATCAGGCTCCTAAGGCAGTAAAGGTTACAGTATCAGGTGACTTCCTTCCGACTCAGCAGATCAAATACAACATGAATGGTCAGGAAATGACTTTCGACGCTCCTGGCGTAGCTGAGCTTAAAGAAGGTCAGTTCGGTATCTGGGAGTACACTACAGATTTCAAGGTTGTTCCTGACATGTACACTTATACATTCAATGTAGACGGAAACACAGTTATTGACAACAATAACATATGGGTAAACCGTGACACCGCATCTCTCACAAGCGCCTTTATTGTTCCAGGTGAGCGCGCAGACCTCTACACCATCCAGGATGTACCTCACGGAACTGTTTCAAAGGTATGGTATGAGAGCGCAACTGCAGGCTTCGACCGCAGACTCTCTGTCTATACTCCAGCCGGCTACAACCCTACAGCGAAGACACGCTACCCTGTCCTCTACGTCCTCCACGGAATCGGTGGTGACGAGGACGCATGGATCGCTCAGGGCCGCGCCGCTCAGATCCTCGACAACCTCATTGCTCAGGGCAAGGCTAAGCCAATGATCGTTGTCTTCACTAACGGCAACATCTCTCAGGAGGCTGCTCCAGGTGAGAACTCAACAGGCTACACCCGTCCGACAATGCAGCTCCCTCAGACAATGGAGGGAACATTCGAGACTGCATTCCCAGAGATCGTGAAGTTCATCGACAGCAACTACAAGACTATCGCGAAGAAGCAGAGCCGCGCTATCTGCGGTCTGTCAATGGGTGGCTTCCACACTCTTTACATCAGCCTCAACAATCCTGACATGTTCGGATATTCTGGTATGTTCTCAGCTGCCATCGGAGTAAGCGACGCTTCCGTATCACCTATGTATCAGGACTTCGACAAGAAGCTTGAGACATACTTCAGCAAGAAGCCCGCTCTCCTTTGGATCGGTTGCGGCAACACTGACTTCCTCATCCAGGCCAACAGAGACTTCGTAAAGAAGCTCCAGGACAACAACTACCCACACGAGTACCTCGAGAACGGCGGCGGTCATATCTGGAGAAACTGGAGGATCTACCTCACCGAGTTCGTCCCTAAACTCTTCTAAAGATTGCAGTCCTAAGATCATCCACAAGGTCATGACAATTTTCGAATAAACACAAACAATAACCAATGAAGAAAATCTTTGCAATCGGAGCATTGCTCCTAGGTTCTGTGGCTATGTTTGCACAGCCACAGCTGACAAAAGACAA
>JAEIGA010003399.1_pt1 | contig 24973 bp, 33 predicted proteins | sample 9270691 | NCBI WGS metagenome assembly JAEIGA01 (sample SAMN17057246, study PRJNA624740) | gut metagenome | biome: biome; isolation source: fecal sample | host: Bos grunniens | place: China: Xizang | collected 2019
CGAGCTCGTGGCGGTGCTGGAGCACGAGCGTCTTGCCGCCGATGGCCTTGCCTAGGGCCGAAAGGCAGATGGTCTTCCCGGCGCCCGTGGCGGCCACGGCTAGGGTGTTGCCGTGGTCCGCCAGGGCCTTGACCGCCCTCTCGACCAGCCGCTGCTGATAGGGGCGCAGCAGCATGGCTAGAAGGGCACCCGATCTGTGCCGGTGGGGGATGCCGTCATCGGGGGAGGCGGCGTACCCCATGCCGGGGCGGGTGCTACCGCAGGCGCGGCGGGCTGCGACGCAGAAGGCTGCCCCCATGCCGGCGAGGGTGCTGGGGCCGCGCCGGTGGACTGCTGCGTCGCCCAGCCGGGCTGCGGCGCGGGAGAGGCGTTCGATGTCTGCTGCACTTCTGGGATGGGCTCGTCGGTGATGATCTCGCCGTTCTGGAGCAGCTGCTGATAGCAGGGGTCGTCGACCGTGACGACGTTTTGGAGCTTGTTGTTGATGTATATCTTGCCGTCCTTGCGGGAAGGCTGCGACTGTTCGCACGCCACGGTGATGAAGCATGTCAGGCCGTCCAGATCCTTCCAGCTCTGGAGCATGCGGGCCTGTGTGGCCTTCGGGCTGTTATCCTTCGGGCTGATGCCCAGGGACGCCTCTACCATGGCGCGGATGCTGCGGATGGAGATGTCGACGGCCTTCTGTTGTCCGGAGGTCTGCGCGCCGGCGAGATTGAAATTGTGGTATATCACCCTGTCCTTGTATGTGCCGCGGGTGACGGTCAGCTTCGTGGCGAGGTATTCCAGGCCGGAGTATGCGCGGGTGAGCTCGGGGGCCGACACGCCTGCCCTGCTCGCTTCGGGGTAAATGATGGACAGCTGGACATGGACCTTTGACTTCGGAGGGATGGGGGAAAAGGAACCGCCGCTCTGTTGTTCGCCTGCGTTGTTGAGATCGATACTCATTGTCTACTCTCCTTCTTGTTGATTTGAATTGTCTGATATGGGCATGGCGTAGGCGCCATGGGTCGCCGTATTAAGGGCTTGATGGAATGCGTGCCAGGTGCGGTCCTGTCCGACGGTTATCTTCGCCGGCAGGCCCCAGCGGTTCTTTGCGAGGTAGTACGGGCGCTCTTCGGTGAAGATGACGCGGTCGCCTTCGCCTTCTGCGCGGCGCTTCTCGCCCTTCTTCGGGTCGCCGACGATGCGCCGGTCGTAATTGCAGAAGAGGACCATGTCGGACCATTCCTGCCAGAGCGCGAAGGCGCGCTTGTGGATGCGGATCTGATAGCGGTCGTAAGCCTCGCCGTCGGGCGGCGTGTGCGTCTTGACTTCGGAGTGTGCGACGACGACCACGGACATACCGCGACCGTTGCGCAGGCTGTCCAGACCGCCCATGATGTACCGCCAGTTGTCGTCGGCTGCGACGTAGCCTTTGCCGTAGCCGGCATCCTCGATGCGCTGGATGCCAAGCTCCTCGCAGGTCTTGCGGAGGACCAGCGGCTCAAGCCAGTCGAGGCTGTCCAGCACCAGCGTTCTGAAGGGATGCTCGCCGTGGAGCGCCTGTATTGCATCGCAGATGTCCTTGTATGATGTTGCCAGTGTGGGGAAGGTCGGCACGTCGAGTGCGCCGGCCCCGTCCTCCGTTCTCAGGAGGATGGGCGACTGAAAGCTGCACCCGAAGGTCGTCTTGCCGAGGCCCTGGACGCCGTAGATGAGAATGCGCTGCGGGCTGAATTGTCCGCCCGTGCGTGTGATAGCGCCGAGGTCGAAGCTCATTCCGTCACCTCCGCAAAAGAGAGGCTGCTGCGGCTCTCGACCGTCATGGCGTTCGTGATGAGCGTCTTCTGCTCGGGCGTCGCGTACCGCTGCAGGAAGATGTCGATGGCCTTCTTGTCCACAGGCTTCCATTCAAAGGTGAATGCCTTGAGGAAGGCGTTGTCGCCCATGGCCGCGCGGGCGGCGTTGAGCTTTTCCTGGTCCCACTTGTACTTTTCCGTGACCTGGACGCGCGCCCGGACGTTACCGGACTCGGCATACCCTGTGCGCTTGCCGTCAGGGATCTGCACCTTGGCGATGATTTCAGCCTGCAAGTCTGCATAACGACTCTTGAGCTCTTCCATCTGGCGCTTGACGGCGACAGCTTCGGTAATGGCCTGTTCGAGTTCCATGTCGTCTCCTGTCTGTTAAAGGTTGATCCAGCCTCCGATGGCCAGAGTGATGACGATTATCGAGGCCGCATAGGCGACATATCCGCCGACGCGTGCGATAGCATCCGTGAGGGCGTTCAAGCGCATCTCGCGGCGCGTGGCGCGCAGCTTGCGGTTCATGAGCAGCGCGTACTGGCGCCGGCCTATGGCATGGTGGTCAATTATACTGGCAGTCATGGCTTCCCCTCCGTTTGCGGTTTACATCCATGGGCTTGCACGCCCGGCGGATGGCACAGAAATTTCCCCATTCAATCGCATGACAGACGTTCGTATTCCGAAACACGGCCCCTATGGCCGCGCCTCGGTCTGCGCCATCCGGCGAGGGTGCAAGCTTGTTTCTCAAAAAACGCGAAAAATGAGAGACAAAAATCGTTGTCGCTCAAATTTGCGCAACAAACGGTTGCTGTTTCATGACGCCAAGGAGGAACTGGCCCCGGTGCTGCTACACCGGGGCCAGAGCAAGCGTCATGATTTTCATTTTTTCCCCCTTGGCCATGAAGCAACAACCAAAACAGGGCCGCCCTCGTAATGAAAGCGGCCCCGACAATATCGAGTTGAAAATCGGGATTTATTGGTCGGTCCATCCCCACCGTCTTTTGGGCGCCCTGTCTCGGGCTGAGGGCTCATCACCCCCGTTTCCCCCTACGACCCGTTCGTCGCACGCTCTCTGAATCCCACCGCCTTAAAGGGCCTCTTCTACCAGTGTTAGGGGGGCGCTCTGACCTGCCCCCGCCCAGCCTTTCGGCTGGACCGCAATGCCGCCCAGCGGTGTCGCTCTCGGTTCCGGGCATTGCCTACTTGCCTGCCGTGGCGAGGCCTTTTCGGCGCCCTTCATCGTTCGCAAATACAGGATACCAAACGGTATCGTATTGTCAAGCAAAATGATGCCGATTGGTTCTAAAAAAATTATTCTTTTTTTTCTGATTGGTATGGAGTGCTGGTCTGATGGGTAAAAAAAAGCCCCTCGGGAGAGGGGCTGGGAAGGACAAAAAAACTAGGGCGGAATCGCAACCCCGCCCTTGCAAAACGATTGAATCGTTTTTTTATCTAGGGATTATGTATATAAAAAAGATGCCCTTGTCTACACCACGCGCCCAAACCAGCGGACGCGGCCATATACTCGAAAATTATCCATATCAGATCCTTCAACGTGAATCGGCTCATATTCCGAGTTTTGAGACACCAAAAGCCAGCCGCGTGCCGTCCGTTGCAATCGCTTTACGAGCAATTCATCGCCAAAGCCAACGAGAAAAATGCCGCCGTCCTTTGGTTCTCGTTGCGTCTGATCCACCAAAATGGTGTCCATATTCTGGATGAGAGGACTCATGGAATGACCGATCACATCTAACAAGACAGACTTGTCCGTTGAAATGCCTTCTCTGAGCAAAAATTGAAGGCGAAAAGCGTAATATCCACGAACAGCGCCATCGGTAATAAGAGAACTTCCCGCGCCTGCCTTGGCGTCGACCTTCGGGACCATAATATACTCGGCGGTGTCTATTCCCGGTTCAGAAAGGGAAATCCCAAGCACATCGAACACCTTACCTATTTCAGCACAATTCGGGGTGCGTGTGCCTGCTATCCAGCGGCTCAACGTCACCGGGCTGACTCCAGCACGTTCTGCCAGCTTCCTTTGATTGCCTTCCTTTTCCGTGGCCTTCCTCAAGAGATCCAATGCGGTTTCTATAAAGGTCTTCATAGGTCTTTTGCTACCATTTGGAAGGTTTTTAGAAAAATACCAGACAGTTTTTTTTTGCTTGAAAACTGTCTTACCGTTTGGTATCATTTAGCCATGAACAGACCACAAATTGTAAACGAGGTTGTGTCCTTTTTGAGGACAAACAACATGTCCGCGGCAAATCTGGCCCACGAAGCAGGTCTGATTCCCGTCACCTTGACGCGTGTTTTGAATGGCAAGAGGAAGGACCTTTCGTCCATGAAAGCTGACGCACTTCGCGAGGCCATGCGGCGACTGTCTGCCTCCTCCGAGGCCTCCAATGCCTGAGAAAACGGGGCGCTGGTAGATGGGCGATCTCATCCCGCTCACCTTCAAGGTCTCCGAGGACTTCAGCGCATGGCTTGCCTGTGAGTGCGGGCGGCATGACGTTTCGCGGTCGGACTTCGTTCGTAACTGCATACGCATCGCTGCTCCTTTGCTGCTTCAACAGCCTGAGCTCTTGTCCGCTGATGACAAGAGGATAGCAGACCTCATGGGCAAAGTCGGTAAGATTCTCGTAATACTAGACAAAGATTAGACCTATGAGCACCGGATTCCATTTCACCTCCCACGCGCGCGAGCGCTGCACCGAACGCGGCATCGACACAGGGGCCGTGCTCGAGGCGCTATGCTCGGGTCGTGCTCGGATGATCGGTGCCGACTCCGAGGCCGTGACGTGGGCCTTCCGCAAGCTCCGCATCGTCTGCAGCCCTGACGGCCGCAGCATCCTCACCGTCTACAAAAACCCCGGCGTGAAGCGTCGGCTCAAGAAGCGCAGGCAGGACGAATGGCGTCGGCGCCAGGACTTCCTGCACGCGAAGAAATTCTAGGAGGGAACATGATAGACTTGAATGCCCGGTCGCATCTGTCGGACCGGCTGAACTGGCTCATCGACGAAGGCATCGACGCCTGCGCCGAGAAGCCGAGAAAGTACCTCGGATGCTCCGCGATCGGTGGCGAGTGCGAAAGGGCCGTGCAAATAGAGTACGCCCATGCCCATGCCGCAAGTCGCAACGCAGGCCGTGATGCAGGATGTACAGCATCTGCCTGTCCATTCCCGGCTCGTGTCCGCCGCATATTTGAAAGAGGACACGACGTTGAGGATCGTGCCGCACGATGGCTGCGCCTAGCCCGCCTGCTGCTTGTGACGGAGGACCCGCTCACCGGCGGACAATTCGCGGTATCCTTTCTCGACGGACGCCTGCTCGGCCACGCCGATGGAATACTGACCTGCTGGCAGGGTGAGGGCGAAGCCCCCCTGGATCTGCCGGCCCTGTGGGAATGCAAGTGTCTCGGGCACAAGTACGTGACGCAGGCGCGGCGCGAGCACATACGGCGGAGTCATCCGAAATACTGGTATCAGATGCAGCTCTACATGATGGGCCTGCACCTCGAACGCGGACTGATCACCTGCGTCGATGCGGACACCATGGAGATGTACCATGAGCTGGTGCCGTACGACGAGGGCGAGGCCGAAAAGATGCTGCAGCGCGCCGAGCGTATCCTCCAGGCGACTGAGGCGGGAGAGATCCTGCCCAGAGCCGAAACGACGCCCGCGTCTGCGGTCTGCCGCATGTGCCGCGTGGCGAAGCTCTGCTGGGGCGAGGAATGATGGCCACCGTCATTGATCTGAATTCCGTCGCCAAGCAGAATGACGAGTTCCTCCCCTGCGCGGACGCATCGAAGGTCATCTCCGTGATGCGCCGGCGCATGGAGGTGGACGGCCTCGGCTTGCAGGACATCGTGCCCGACGGCACCATGCACCGCTTCGCCCTTCCGGGCGAACGCGGCGGAAAGCGCTCCGGATGGTATGTCGCCTACTCCGACGGCGTGGCCTGCGGCGTCTGGGGCAGCTGGAAAAACGGCCTGTCCGAGAAGATCACCGGCCTCGATGAGGACCTGGCGACGAACGAGCCCGCGCGGATCGTCAGCGAGCTGGAGCGCACCATGCTCCGGCAGCGCATCGAGTCCATGCAGCTGCAGCGCGAGGCAGAACGTGTCGAGAACGCCAGGGCGGCGCGGGAATGGTCGGAGAAGACATACGCCGCGGCGCATGAGGTCGGCCCCGACAACGCATACCTGCGGAGCAAGGGCCTGACAGCCGCCCCGGGCGGCGCGCGCGAGGACGACAGCGGCACGCTCCTTGTCCCCCTGTACGACATGACCGGCGCCATGGCGGGCGTGCAGCGCATATCCCCCGACGGCAGCAAGCGCTTCCCCTGGGGATTCGCAAAGAAGGGCTGTTTCGCATGGCTCGAAGGCGCGCAGGAGACGGTGCTCATCTGCGAGGGCTACGCCACTGCATGCTCGCTGCACGCGGCCACAGGCTACGCCGTCGTGGCGGCGCTCGACGCGGGGAACCTCCCCGAGGTCGCGCCCGTCATCAAGCAGGTGATGCCGCAGGCCCGCATCGTCATCTGCGCGGACAACGACCAGTGGACGCAGAAGCAGGGCAGGCCGTGGAACCCCGGCATCGAATACGCCAGACGCGCGGCGAACGCCGTGGGGGGCTCCATCATCTCGCCCGTGTTCCGCGACCTCTCCGGCAACCCGACCGACTTCAACGACCTGCAGGTCCGTGAAGGCCTGGACGAGGTGCGTCAGCAGGTGACACCGCACGCGGGCGTCCCCCGCCTGTCGGACTGGTTCGGCGGCGATGCCTACATGGGCGAAGCGCCTGAGCAGAAATGGCTTGTCGATGGCGTGCTGCCCCTCGGTGCCCCCTGCCTTCTCGTCGCAAGCGGCGGCACCGGCAAGGGCATGCTCGCCCTTGATCTCGGCCTGCGCGTCGCCGGCTCGGAGAAGCATGGCATCGACCTGAACAACGGCGGCGGCGATGAATGGCTCGGCGGCGATATTGCGGCCCACGGCTCCGTCGTCATCCTGTCCTCGGAGGACACACGAGACGACATCCACCGCCGCCTGGAATCCATGGACGCGGACGGCTCACGCAGGGCCGCCGCAAAGGGCAGGCTTGCGATCGTACCCCTGCCGAACACGGGCGGCCCCGTCACGCTGATCCGCGCCAAGAGCGGCTTCCAGCAGGGCTTCGAGACGACGCCAGAGTTCGAGGACCTCGTGCGGCAGATGTGCCGCGTGCCGGATCTCAAGCTCATCAACATCGACCCGCTCGCCGCATTCGTCGCCTGTGACATCAACGCCGATCCGCAGGCCGGCGCGTTCACCCAGGGCGTGCTCGCACAGCTCGCTGAACGCACAGGCGCGACAGTCCTCGTCGCGCACCACATGGGCAAGGGCCTCGCCACGCTCAAGGAATCCACGCCAGAAGCCGCACGCCTCGCAATACGCGGCACCACCGCCCTCGTCGACGGCGTGCGCCTCGCGGTCGCCATCTGGCCCGCAGACGCCAAGACGCGCAGGGACGTTGAGACGAAGCTCGGCCGCCCCTGCAAGCCCGATGAGGCGTTCTGCGGCGCGGTCGTCAAGGCGAACTGCCAGGCGGACCGGCATGTGCGTCCCCTCATGCGCGGAGAGAACGGCGTCCTCCAGGCCGTACACCTCGGCCAGGATGTCATCGTACCTCGCGAGGACCAGCTGGCCATGCTCGCCGAAATAATCGCCGCCAAGGCCATCGCGGGCGCTCCGTTCACGTCGGGCGTGCGCGCACAGGGCGGCATCGTCGGACGCCGCGACGAGTTCCCCGTGCCCCTGTGCAGCTTCGGGAACAAGCGCCTCGGCAACCTCCTCGAGGAGGCCATGGAACGCGGCATGGTCGTACGCTGCACCTATGGTAAGAGCGTCGGCAGATACCTCGACGTGCCCGGCGGCCCGTTCGCAACGGGCACCGGCGAGGTCGAAGCGGGGGCGACAAATGCGGATGCGTGAGCAGTCAACTTGCACCCCTGCACCGGGGGGTGCAGAGGGGGTGCAGGTAAAGGGTGCAAGTTCAGGAAACCCGCATGAATCAAGGGTTTCGCAACTTGCACCCATGGCGAAAAGCGATAGGTGTGGGGGTCCCCAAATATATATACCCCGTAGGGGTATATATTTGGGGGGACACCAGGCGGAGGGTGCAAAGGTGCAAGTTGCAAGTTGGAAAATCGAAACCGCGTGGCCGCCATCGGCAAACCACACTTGGCGTAAAACCCGGGGCGGCCGCATCTACCTGGCGAAAGAGGCGCGGCTGTTTCGGGCCGATGTGATGAGCCGCGTGGCAGTCGCACGATGCAATGGCGACCTGCCGAAGCGCAGCCTCGCGGGAAAGCTCCGCGTCGATATGGCGCTTACCCCGCCCGACAATCGGCGCAGAGACATCGACAACGTGCACAAGGCCCTCTTCGATGCGCTCACAAGAGCTGGCGTCTGGGAGGACGACAGGCTGGTCAGGAAAGAGTCGACCGAATTCAACAAACCCGATGGCCGCGGCGGTCGCGTGGCCCTCACAATCACGGAGCTTGGCGATGATTGACGATTCCGCAATATGCGACGAGTGCAAAATGCCCTGCACAGGTTCTTGCCCGGGCAATGACTGTCCCGTTGGCGTTGGCGCAATGAGCGAGGTGCAGCAGATGCGCATCCTCGGCAACGGACGGTCAGGCGCGGGATACGCCCTGTTTTACGAGATCATCAAGGCCCTCGCCAGAGGCAGACGCCTGCATCCCGTCTTCGCGGAGGGAAAATGGCAGGGCCTCGGTCGCATCTCCGCGGAGGTCGGCGAACTGGTCCGCGCCATCGAAAAGGGCGAAGGCCGCGAGCGCGAAAAGTCCGAAGTCATCGATTCCATCGTCGTCCTGATCCGCTACTGGCTCGAAGAGTACGAGGCCACGGCATGACGGCCTTCACGCCCATGCCGCTCAACGGCACGCGAGAGATCAAGCAGGCCTTCCATGTCGGCGACGACTCCGTCCGCCAGTGGATCGAGGAAGGCGCCCCTATCGTTCGCCTCAAAAACTCGGTTCACACCGAGTACAACATGCTGCTCGAATGGCTCCTTGAACGCCACGAAAACGACTTTTTTGAAAATTCAGGGAATGTCTAAAAACCTGTCAACCCCCCTTAACTGCCCTCTAGCGCCCTCTAGCGCCCTCCAGCGCCCTTGGGCAAAAAATCTATGGTACATTTTTACCAAATTTCGGGGAGGTCGCATGGATAAGTTCGAGACGGCATACAGCTTTACCGCACGGTGGGAGGGCGGCCTCACAGACGACGCAATGGACGCCGGTGGCATAACCAATTTCGGCGTCAGTTTCGAATTTTTGAAAGATTGCGCCAACCTCGACTCTGTAAAGCTCTTGTGCCTCGGCATCAAGACGCCCGTCACACGCAAGACAATCGTCGACCTCCGACAGGATCAGGCCCGTGATCTTTTCCGCTGGCGCTTCTGGGAGGTGCCCGGATATGAGCGCTATGCCCTGACCCTCGCCGTCACCATGTTCGACTGCTCCGTCAATCATGGCGTCTCAAGGGCTATCAAGCTCGCGCAGAAGGCCTTCAACTCTCTTGGCGTCGGCAGCGCCCTCGTCGTCGACGGCATACAGGGCCCCTTGACGAAGGCGGCACTGGAATCGGTCGACGCCCTGGAGCTGGCAAAGGCCATAGTGTCCGAACGCAAGGCCTTTTATCAGGGCATCGTGGCCTCGAAGCCGTCGCAAAAGTGTTTCCTGAAAGGCTGGATGAACAGAGCAAACGCCCTCGACCAGTACATCGACGAGCTGGAGGGCGTGGAATGAAGACAGCAACCGTTGCGGGTATATGCGCAGTGCTTCTTGTGCTCGCAGGATTTTCCCTCTCACATCTGCAGGCCCGCAACCATGAGCTGAATCAAACCATTTCAACCCTGCGGCTACAGGTTAAGGCCCAAGAGGCCGCTATCGAGGAACACGAACAGGCGCTGAAGGAGGCCGAAAAAAATGCACGCGAACGTCAAGAAGCCATGGAAGAGGCTCTTCATGCCGCTGGTGTATGGAGCGATCAGCAGCTTCCTGATTCTGTCCGCTGGCTGCTCGAAGGCCCCTCGGCCTGCCGCGATATCCCTTCCCCCAGCCGCTCTGATGGAGCCAATCTCTATCCCCGACAGGACCAAAGCAAAGACGCAGGGCGACCTGGTTCGGCTGTTAATTGAAGACGAGGCAACAATGGAGCGCAAAAATGCAGACCTCAACGCACTCAGAAGATGGCGGTCCGTCATGGAGGCAGGAAAGAATGACGACTAACCCGTGCGACGGCTTCGGCCCGCTTGTACAGGGAATCGCCGTTCCCCTCGTGCTGGGCATCGCCGCGACCTTCACGCGCCTCTGCCGCATGGGCTGGCATTCGTGGAGGCAGTTTCTCTCTTCCTGTATTGTTTCCTGTTTCGTCAGCATCCTCGCTTTTTGGGGACTCGATTATCTTTCTTTGCCCCCTACAGTTGACGCTGCCATCATAGGCGTTTCTGCGTACATGGGTGGCAGCCTGCTCGACATCGTTGTCTTTAGAATCCGCAAGACCGTTGAGCATGAACCGCCTTTTCACCATAGACCTGAGGAGTTTCGCTAATGATTCACGTAGATGAACACGGGATGATTGGCGACGGCGTCAAATTCGAGCGCATACGCCGCATCACGGGCTACCTCGTCGGCACGATCGACCGCTTCAACAACGCCAAGCGCAAGGAACTGGCCGACCGCGTCAAGCACGATGGCACCGAAAAATCGGGTCTATAAAAGGGCTTTGTCATGCTGAAAGTCGAATCCTGGCCAATAGACAAGCTTATTCCATACGCTCGCAACCCACGCAAGAATGATGCGCAGGTCGAACGCATGGTCTCGGCCATCCAGGAATTCGGCTTTCGCATCCCGGTCGTTGCCCGCTCGGATGGCACGTTGGTCGATGGTCATCTCCGCCTCAAGGCCGCGCAGAAGCTGGGATTGAAAGAAGTTCCCGTTGCGCTGGCCGACGAGCTCACAGACGCGCAAGTCAAGGCGTTCCGGCTGCTGGCGAACAAATCCGCGAACTGGGCCGAGTGGGATGACGAGCTTTTGAAGCTGGAGCTGGAAGAGCTCAAGGACATGGATTTCGACCTGGAGCTCACCGGCTTCGACCTGGGCGAGCTGGACACCGTTTTCGCCACCGACGGCGGCACTGAAGGTCTGACCGATCCCGACGACGTGCCCGAAGTGCAGGAAACGCCCGTCACGAAAGAGGGCGACATCTGGCTGCTTGGCAAACATCGGCTCATGTGCGGCGATAGCACGGACGCGGGAAGTGTCTGTTTGCTGATGCAGAATGAAAAGGCGGACATGGTGTTTACCGACCCGCCGTATGGCGTTTCCTACACCGAAAAGAACGAATTTCTCAATCGGCGTGGTAAGACGATGGCCTGTCCCACGCCGATTGAAAATGACGAAAAAGCCCCCGAAGAGATGCACGACTTCTGGGTGCCCGCCTTCAAGAACCTGTATGATTTTACGCACGAACGTATGTGCTACTACATAACGGCACCGCAAGGCGGAGACCTACTACTACTACAGAGCGTGCGCGAAGCGGGATTCATGCTCAAGCACCAGCTGATATGGAACAAGAATAACCACGTGCTCGGTCGCTGCGATTACGACTATAAGCACGAGCCCATTGTGTATGGCTGGAAGATAGGCGGCACGCATACTTTCCACGGCGGCGGGCAGTTCAAGACAAGTGTGTGGGATATTCCGAAGCCCATGCAAAGCAAGCTGCATCCGACAATGAAGCCTGTGGAGCTGATTGAAAACGCGATCCTTGACGGCACTGCGAACGGCCAGATGGTCCTCGACCTTTTCGGCGGCTCTGGCTCAACGCTTATCGCCTGCGAAAAGACGGGGCGCGTGTGCCGTCTGATGGAGCTTGCCCCGCATTACTGTGACGTAATCGTGCGCCGCTGGCAGGATTTTACAGGCCAGAAGGCTATGCTGGAAAGCAACGGCAAGACGTTTAACGAGGTGGCAGATGGGCAGGCGTAAGCGTCCATACAGCCCGGTCGAGGCGGAGCAGGTCGAGAAGATGGCGGCGAGCGGGATCTCCATGGCCGACATCGCGTTCTATCTCGACATGCACGAGGACACCTGTCGCAAGCTGTACCACGATACCTGGAAGAAGGGGAAGCTCAAGGCGAACCATAACGTCGCGGCGGCCCTGTACAACAAGGCCGTGAAGGACAAGGACACCGCCGCCATGATCTTTTGGGCGAAGACGCAGCTCGGATGGCGGGAGACGCTGCGCGTGGACAACACGAGCTCCGACGGCAGCATGGCCACCAATGCGGCAGCGCAGACGGCCGAGCAAAGGGCCATGGCGTTCATGCAGCGGCTGGACAACCTGCGCAAGGCACGCAAGGAACAGGAAAAGGACAATGCAGGGAGCTGAGGCTGTGGGCCTGATGGCCTATTCAGAAATGGTCGCGCTTGAGGCCGGGACGCCGTTCTTCGACTTCCCGTACCTGCATGACCTGTGCTCTGCCCTTGAGCAGTGCGTGACCGGCAAGCTGCCGGGCCGCAAGAAGAACCTGCTCATCACCATCCCGCCGCGCCATTACAAAACGACCTTCACCTCGCAGAACTTCGTCGCCTGGTGTCTGGCCAACGCCCCCGACTGCGAATTCATCCTGACGAGCTACAGCGCCGAGCTCGCCCGCGCGAACTGCATGGCGGTCAAGCGGATCATCTCGCAGCAGTGGCACACGGAGCTCTTTCCCGAGCTCTCCATCGCCAAGGGCGAGAAAGACACGCAGCAGTATTTTCGCACCACGGAGGGCGGGGCCGTCTACGCCGTGGGCATGCAGGGCTCGATCACCGGCTTCGGCGCGGGCAAGACGCGCAAGGGCTTCGGCGGCGCCATTATCATCGACGACCCGCTCAAGGCCGCCGATGTGCGCTCGGAGACAGAACGCAAAAACAGCGTTCATTACTACCTTTCGACGCTAAAAAGCCGGCGCAACAACGTGGCGAACACGCCCATCATCCTGATCATGCAGCGCCTGCATGTGGACGACCTGGCCGGCTGGGTGCTCAAGAACGAGCCCGGCGAATGGCATGCGGTCACGTTCCCCGCGGTGCAGGATGGCAAGCTCTTGAATCCCGTCACGACCACGCTGGCCGAGATGGAGCAGATGCGCGTGGTCGACCCGATGACCTATTTCGCGCAGTACCAGCAGTCGCCACAGGTGCCGGGCGGCAACATTATCAAAAGCGGCTGGTGGCAGACCTACGATCCGGCCAAGCATAACTCGGGCCGCGGCCTGACGTTCATCACCGCGGATACGGGCTTCAAGGAGCACGACGACAACGACTGCAGCGTGCTCCAGTGCTGGAACGCCACCGAGGACGGCCTGTACTTCATGAACAGCATGTACGGGCGCTGGGATTTTCCGAAGCTCCTGCACAATGCGAAGCTTTTTTACGACGTATGCGGCAAGCCGCGCGAATTCTGGGTTGAAGATAAGGCCAGCGGAACGCCTCTCGAGCAGATGATGAGCGACATGGGCTTACCCTCATTTGCATGGTCTCCAAAGGACTACGGCTTTCCCGATGACAAGGTGGGCCGCATGCAAGCCTCGGCGTGGTTCGTACACGGTGGCAAGGTGTTCCTGCCGAAGGGCAACACGCCGGTTCGCGTGGACAATGAAACTGTGCTCATGGTGACGCCTGGAGCCGCCGCCCTGGTCGAAGAGGCCGCTGGATTCTGTAGGGATATGTCCCATGCTCACGACGACCACTGCGATGCTTTCAGCATGGCCGTGTCGCTCTATAAGGACGCCGGAGGGCGAGTATGAGGATGATGCCGAGATACCCGAGAACATCAGCAAGGCGCGTGAAAAATGCCCTCGTACAGGGTGCCGGTGCTGCTACCACAAACGACCGCGGCGCTATGCAGACGGCGTCATTCGCGTCTTCCTCGCCGTTCTATCAGAACAACTTCCTTTACCGGTACCAGCAATACGTCAACCTGTATGAGACGGCATGGGAAGCACGCAAGATCATCGACATCCCCGTTGACGATGCCATGCGCTCGCCGACCATACGCGAAGGCCTTTCCCCAGAAGATGACAAGATCATCGATGAGGCGTGGCGTGAATACGGTGTCGAGCGTCAGCTGCGCAGAGCCTTGAAGCAGGAACGCCTGCTCGGCGGGTGCGCACTGCTCGGCATCATGAAACTGCAGGAAGGCGAAGACCTCGAGCAACCCTTGAACGACAGCAACATCGAGCAAGGTGACCTGCTCGCGCTCAATGTGATTGACGTTGCCAGACTCTCACGTCCGAACTGGGATAACGACCCCTTCAGCCCTGAATATGACCGCATCGGCTGCCTCAATATCAACGGCGTGCCGGTGGACGGTTCACGCATGGTTGTCTTTGATGGCAACGCTCTCTTCGGGGCCAATTCCCAGCGGCTCATGATGGCCTTCCGGTACAACCCGCTCGGCTTCGGCGAGAGCAAGCTTGCGCCTCTCTGGGACATCCTGATTCGCGCTCTCGGTACTCAGCAAGGGGCATACCACCTCGTCAACATGGCGAGCGCCCTCGTGGTGAGTGTCGAGAACCTGCGCAACCTCAAAGCTGTGGATGGCGGCGCTGAGGCGAAGATCCGCGAGATAGCGAACCAGCTCTCCATCTACAACGCCGCTGTTGTGGACGGCAAAGACGTGAACGTCGAGACGAAAGCCACAAGCTTTGGCAGCGTGCCCGAGCTGGTGATGACGTTCACGCAGTTCCTGGCCGCCGCGAGCGACATACCGATCACGCGCTTCATGGGCTCGTCGGCCCAGGGCATGGACGCGACCGGAGAGGGCGACGCCCGCAACTATTACGACATGGTCGACAGCATCCGCAACAACAGCCGCAAGCCTGCCGAGCGCCGCATCATCGACTGGATCGGCTGGAGCACGTTCGGCTACGAGGAATGGAACCGCCGGAGCAAGGACCTGACGTTGAGCTACGAGCCGCTGTGGAATCTCGACGCGGTGCAGCAGGCCACGCATGACGAGATCGTCACGCGCACGATCGTGAGCCTTTACCAGGCGAACATCATAAGCGCCGAGGCGGCCGTGAAGGAATTGAACGCCCGCGAGCTGTACGACACGCAACTGGAGGCGGAGCAGGCTTTGATGGAATCGGGGCTGGATGATTCCGGCCTCATGGAAGCGGGGGCGGCCTTAGATGGCATTACAGCCGATCGGCTCGTCTAGGGGGCGCAGGAAGTCCCGACCGGGCCGTGTGAAGGCTGAACGCGGTTCCATACGGATCGCGATGGGCATGTATCAGGAGCTCCGCAAGGCGCTCGGCCCGATGATGGACGAGATGATGCAGCTGGCCCCCTGGCTCGCCAGTAACCCGGGCGCGATGGTGGCCTTGAAAGCCCTGAACGAGCAGGCGGAGAAGTGGCGACGGGTGCTCGGGCCGAGCCTCAGAGGGATCGCCGGACGCTGGGCAGCCACCACCAGCGAGCGAGACAAGCAAAAGCTCCAGGCAAGCCTCGCCAAGGCGCTTGGGGTGCAGGCGGTGGCCATATTTGATGAGCAGCCTGTGCAGGACGTGGTCGAGCTTATGGGCGTCGAGGCGACGCGGCTGATCAGCTCGATTCCCGAGGCGTACCACGCCAAGGTGCAGGAAATGGTCATGAAGTCCTACCAGCAGCAGGAACTGCCGGAAGGACGCGGGCTGATAGCCGAGCTTCGTGAGCTTGGCGTGCAGGAGTACGAACGTGCGAAACTTATCGCAGTCGACCAGACGAACAAAATGCACTGCATGGTCACGCAGGCGCGACAGCAGAGCATGGGCATCGAGGAATACATCTGGCGGACGGCCCGAGATTCGCGCGTCGTGGGAACGCCCGGGGGCCTCTATCCCAAGCCCTCGAAGCTGCACGGCGACCACTTCGCCCGTGAGGGCAAGAAATTTCGCTGGGACGAGCCACCATCTGATGGACATCCCGGCTGGCCCATACGGTGCCGGTGCGCGGCGGAGCCGGTAGTGGACTATGACAAGCTCATTTTGAGCTGACGAGGAACGCTATGAAAACGCATAACCGCAAGATCAAAAATTGGCGCGTGGACGACGACGGCATGCTTCGCGTGACCGCCCGCGTGCTCAAGGAAGGCGTCTTTCCCTACACGCCGGAGGAATCGCCGGAGGGCGCGACCACCAATTCCGATGGCATGGTCGACCACCTGATACCGGCCGACGAATTCACGCCGGAGGCCTTGCACACCCTCGAGGGCAAGCCCGTCATCATTCGTGACCACGTCTGGCGCGATGTGGACAATACGTTCGAGGACGGCTTGACCGTGGGGGCCGTGGCAGGCACGCCGCGCGTCGAGGATGGCTACGTCGTGGCCGATTTCATCATTTCCGATGCTGACACCGTCAAGGCCATCGAGGACGGCGCGCTTACCGAGGTGAGCGCGGCCTATGACGGTGATTGCATACCAGAGGCAGGGATTTTCGAGGGGGTGCCGTATGCGACCATACAGCGCAACCTCAGATTCAATCATGTGCTCCTGTTGCCGAGCGGCGCGGGGCGGTGCGGCCATACGGTCGGCATTGTGAACACAAAAACAAAACAGAAGGAGACCACCATGAAAGTTGTCCGTCAGTTCGGCAATCGTCGGCGCGAGTTCGCTTTTCAGAACGAGGAAGACGCGCGCGAAGCCGAGAACATGGCCGAAGAGGAAAGGAAGTTTAACGCGGACGAGCTCGCCACTGCTATGGCCAACGCCGAGCAGCTCAAGAACGAGATCGAAGAGAAGCAGAAAGCTCTCGACGAAGCCCTCGAGACCATCGAGGAGCAGAAGGCCGAGATCGACAAGCTGATGTCTGCGGAAACGCAGGAAGCCATGGCGCAGGAAGCCGCGGCCCAGACCGAGGCCGAGGACGCCATCCTCGAAGAGGCTGTCGAGAACGAAGTCATCGAGGAAGAGGAAAAGGAAGAGGTGCGCAACGAGTGCCGCAACTGCAAAACCTTCGCCGACCGCCGTCGCGTCGTGGTGCAGAACGCCATGAAGGTTTCCGCAGCCGACCTCAAGGAATGGTCCCAGGACGCCGTTGACGGCGCTTTTGAGACCTTGCACCGCCAGGCTTGCATGAATGCCAAGCGCCGCACCCCGAAGCTGCCCATGGGCGGTGTCAAGGGTCGCGTCGGCAATTCCGGCATGAGCAACCTGCAGCGCATCCTGCGCCCCATGAAACTGCAGAACGGCAAGGCCGCTGAATAAGGAGGAACGACATGTACGGCCCTCAAAAAGGTTTCGCGCAGTCGCAGTATTTCGACCAGCAGGCAACCGCCCTCGCGGGTATGCTGGCCAATGCGAGCGACATCAATTTGACTGATTCCGCCTTCGTGGGCGAAGTGTCCGCCTCTGCCGGTCTCGTGGCCGGTGTTGGCGTCCGCACGCTGAACACGGAGGCCAGCAACCGTCCCGGCGTCAACTATGACATCATCGTGCCCCCGCTGGGCACCGAGGTCGACGCCGACTTCGCCGGCATCGTGGTCCGTAACCAGGTGATGCGCACCAATAGCAACGGCGAGGCCTGCTGGTTCATGAACGACATGGCCAACTATGCACGCCGCGGCCGCGCCGGTTCCCGCATCTGGGTCCGCCTCGAAGCCGGTACCGCTGCTACTGGCGGCACCGTGTACTGGATCGTGCGCGACACGTCCAGCCACGGCAAGCTCATCGGCGCTTTCAGTGCCGAAGCCATTGCCGGCTCCGCGACCCCGACCGCCGCGTTCCTGACCGGCGGCACCATCGACCTGTCCGCCGTCACCGCCGTGAGCGATGGCGAATTCCAGATCGACATCGACGGCTCGACCGTGAGCGCGTCCTCGATGGACTTCTCCGCCGCCACCACGCTGGCGGAAGTCGCGACCATCGTGCAGACGGCTCTGTCCACGAATGCCGTGGTGACTGTCACCGGCAACGGCCTGACCATCACCAGCACCACCACCGGCACATCGTCCACAATAACCTACGCCGAGGCCCTCAGCGCCGGCACTGGCACTGACGCCTCTGCCTTGCTCGGCCTGACCTCCGCGTCCGGTGGCATCCTGACCCAGGGCACCGCCGGGGAAAGCTATGACACCGTCGCCCTGAACGGCGCCCGCTTCCTCGGTTCCTTCACCCCCGGCGATAACACCGCCGGAAACATCGCGCTCGTCGAGCTGCTGTAAGGAGGGCGGACACCATGCGCAAGAACAAATTCCAGAATGCCGCCCCCTCCTACGGTGCGGCCAACAATGTCACCGCGTCGGACATAGCCTTTGAGCTTACGACGCAGCTGGACAGCGAGTTTTATGACGTCCTGTACCCCGATCGCGAATGGTACAACATCGTCAAGGAAGAGCAGATCTACAGCGACATCAACCCGGGCGCCACGAATTACGCCTACATGAGCCGCAACCGCCACGGTGCAGCGGCCTTCATCGGCCATGGCGTCAACAACGACATCCCGATGGTCGGCCAGAGCCTCGGCGCTGTGACCGTGCCGATCGCGTACGCCGCCGTGGGCGCTGAGGTCACGAACGAGGACGCCCGCCAGTATCAGTTCGGTATGGCCGGCAATCTCGCTCAGGATCTCGGCGGCGCCATGCGCGAAGCCTGCGACAACCTGATGGAGAACGCCATTATCTTCGGCGTGCCGGATCTCGGCTTCAACGGCTGGATCAACTATCCCGGCATCACCGTCATGACCGCCAAGAGCGTGGGCTCTCCCGCCCACACCGAATGGCAGTACAAGGACGGCACCCAGATCGCCGAGGATATCAATGACGCCCTGACGGCCATCTGGGAGAACAGCAAGACCTTGTTCAAGCCGAACGTCATCTTCCTGCCCCTGACGCAGTACAGCATGCTGGCCAACACCCCCATGGTGCTCGGCAGCGGCGCGGGCAGCAGCGGCGTCGGCCTCATGCTGAACATCCTGAACTACGTCAAGAGCAACAACATCATCCGCGAGCTGGGCGGCGAAGAGTTGGAGATCCTGCCTTCCCGTTACCTCGCGGGTGCCGGCGTGGGCGGTTCCGACCGCATGGTCATCATGGACCGCCGCAAGGAAAATCAGATTCTGCCGTTCCCCCTGCCCTATCAGCTCTCCGAACCGCAGCCGAAGCCCCTGGCCGTGGCGTGGTACGCGGAGAACAAGTTCGGCAGCTACCATGTTCGCCAGGCGGGCTCCATGGCGTACATGGACGGCATTTAAAGATTCCGCTACCGCCAGCGGAAAACGAGGGGCCGGGAGGGGAGAAAACCCTCCGCCTTTCCCGGCCCCGCAAAGGGAGGAAAAAATATGATCATCGGAAACCGCACGCAGTCGCCCATCATGCTGCACATCGCTGAGAAACGCGTCTTTGTGCCCGCCATGGGCTTTGTCACCCTGGACGACACGAAGGCAAATCAGGACTCGCTCGAGGAGCTGAAAAGCACGGCCATGTTCAAGCGCCTGCTCGACGGAAACTATCTGACCCTGAGCAAGATCACGGCGTCCAGCTCTCCCGTTGAGATCAAGACGCCGACGCCTCCGGCCGAGCTGACGCAGGAGCCCGCGCATCCGCGTGTCAAGCGTGGCAAGGCTCAGAAGACGAAAGAGACGATGAAGGTGTAGCCATGAGCGCCTGCCGCAAGCCCATCCCCTTTGACGGCCTCGTCGTATGCGACGGCAGCGGAGCCATGTCCTTTGATGTGACGGTGTTCCTGGGCGTGTACGACGAGTTCGCCAACATCTCGGCCGGGCGCATCGCCCTCGCGGGAACGGCGGCCATTTCCCTGCTGGACCAGGCGGCCTTCGGGCGTCAGTGGCAGCTCGCCGTGGCGTTGCTGACCGCCCACCGGCTGGCCATTGCCTACAACATCGCCAAGGCGACGGAAGGGCTCGGCAAGAACGACCAGAGCAGCACGAACGAGACGACGAGCATAAGCGCAACCACGTCCTCGCTGTCGGAGGGCTATTCGCAGCTGGCGCTTGCCAATGCGAGCGACGCCTTCACGACAGACCTTGCGCGTACGGGTTACGGCCTTGAGCTGCTGGCTCTGATTGAAACGCTTATCCCCGCCGGGGAGATCGTGCATGGCGCTCCTTTGGGACGTCAGCAGAACGCGGCCCCGTGGCCGGTCAGTGCGGGGTATTGATATGAGGGTAACTGCTCGCGTGCGCGGAAAGCTCCAGAACCTCAAGAACCTCGAGAAGACCTACAAGAAGCTGGTCGCCGAGTCGAAGGTGGAGTGCGCCGTGGGCTATCCCGTCAACGCGAGCGGCCTGGGCACGCCCGAGGCGGCATACGATGATCGGGCATCCGTCATCCAGGTCGCTCTCTGGAATAACTACGGCACGGACAAGACGCCGGCACGCCCGTTTATGGACCTAGCGGCCCGCGAGATGGGCGAATTGTATAAGAAGGGCATGAAGACCCTCGGACCGAAGATTGCGCGCGGAGAGGCCCGCGTGGAGAAGGTTTTGGACGTCCTCGGATTGCAGGCCGAGGAGTGTGTGCGGAAGGCCATCATGGATGGCGAATGGGCACCGAACGCGCCGGAGACCATCAAGCGCAAGAAGAGCGAGCGGCCCCTGGTCGACACCGGCACCATGCGCAACCGTGTGACGCACGTCGTGAGGGCGAAGACGAAATGAGGCAGATGCACTTTAAGAGGGTGTTCAGCCGCTTCAAGTGGGACGCCATCGAGGTCATGGACATTGAGGGGGCCTACGTCGACGGCGTCTGGGTAGAGGATGCCGAGAACGCCGTGACGCGCACCATCGAGGCCATCCCGCTCGCCCTGTCAAATGAAGAGCTCCGTCTTGTGCCGGATGGCGAGGACTCGGAAGGCGGCATCACTCTCACGACGCAGGCCGAGCTCTATTTTACGGACATCAATGCGACCGAGCAGACCACCGTGCAAAGCTATGTCTTTTATCAGGGCTACCGCTGGCGCGTGGTGGGGACGAACCTCATGCGGGGCAACGTGCTCGGCCTGAACATATACACGGCGCTGAGGCATATCCAATGAGCTCGCCATTTATCGTTTTCAGCATAGACGAGGCAAACGCCCTCCTGCGGTCCTTTGTCATGGCGGTGCTGGACCTGCCGGACGACCATGTGCTGATCGAGACGCGCATGCGGCCCCGTCCCATGGACACGCAGCCGTATGCGACGTTGTACTGGAAAGAGCAGGAGCTGCTTAACCAGTTCGACGCCGACATGGACTATGTGGGCACGGACGAGCCCGAAGACGGCAAAAAGCCCGACCCGCATTTTCCTGACGGCATGGAGACGCGCGAGAACCCTGCGCACTGCACCGTGCGGATCACCGTACGCGGGGACAATGCGTACAACCTCTGCAGCGAGCTCCGGTATGCGCTGGAAAGCGCGAACAGAAATTTCGACCTTTGGACCGTGCTGGGCTTCGCCGGCTGCACGAGCGTGACTGATCTCAGCGCGGCCTACGGTGCCCAGACGCAGCAGCGCTCGTTCATCGAATTGAGCTTTTATGCGCCTTTTGGGCGGCGCTACAACCTCGACTGGTTCAATGCCGTCCCGTTTGTCGTGAACAATAAAACCGCGGTTTATCCCAAGGAGAAAAAGCCATGCCCACAAATCCCGTAGCGTGCCCGAAAAATCCCCTGGTGCGCGACATCGACGTATCCGTGACCATCTCCCGGCCCCAGACCGAGATCGCCACGGACATGACCATGATCTGCCTGCTGACGCCTAATGTGGATTTCAGCGACGGCGGCAATGACCGCGTCCGCTTCTACAGCAGCGCCGATGCGCTCAATGGCGACGTGCCCGCCAATTCCGCCGCATACTGGGCTGGAACGGCGTTCTTTGCCCGCTCCGAGCGTCCGACGACCATGTGCGTCGGCCAGATCTTCACCTCGCCCACGCCCGCCGTGCTCCGCGGCGGCAAGATTACGGTGTCCAGCCTGGCGGATGTCACCGATGGCGCTTTCGACATCGACGTGGACGGCACCACGGTCAACGTGACCGGCCTCGACCTCTCCGGCGCCACCTCGCTTTCCGATGTGGCCACCATTGTTGGCGCTGCCCTGACCGACTGCGTCGTCACCGCTGGAGAATCCGGCGGCCTCGTCATCAAGACGAACAGCACGGGCGACGGCTCCGAGCTGACCTACGCCACGGCGCCTGCGTCCGGCACGGACGTTTCCGCCCTGCTCGCTTTGAGCGAAGCTGTGGCCTCTTCCCTGACCATCGGCTACACGCCCGGCGATCTGGTGAGCGAAGCGCAGCTCGTGGCCACCGCTGCCCGTTGCGCCGGCTCGCCGATTTACGGCTGGATACTCGATGCACAGTACCGCGACACCGCGACCCAGAAGGCCTTCGCCGACTGGATCGAGGCCCGCGACCCCGCCATCTTCATTGCCTGCACGAACAGCCCGCAGGCATACAATACGGCGGACACCTCGAACATCGGGTACTACGCCTACAATCAGGGCTACAAGCGCACGGGCGTGATCTACCACAATAATGTGCAGGTCTATCCCGATATGAGCTATCTGGCCCTGGCGCTCTCCGTGGACTACAGCCTCGAGAACAGCACCCTGACCATGAAGTTCAAGATGCTTGATGGCATCGACCCGTCTCCCCTGTCCGAAACGCAGGTGACGGCGCTCAACAGCCGCAATATCAATAGCTACGTCTATGTGGGCAATACGTCCCGCACGGTGCGCGAGGGCACGCAGTCCCTTGATACCTGGTTCACCGACAGCCTCGTGAACCTCGACAACTTCAAGGAAGAACTGCAGGTTGAAGTCTACAACGTCTTCCTGCGCAACAAGAAGGTCCCGTACACCAATGGCGGCCAAAACATGCTTGTCAGCGCGGCTGCGAAAATCTGCAACATGTACCGCCGCAACGGCACGTTCGCCGACCGCGACATCGAAAGCACGGCCAACGAGACCGGCTTCGAGACGCTGCCCGCGACGAACATCATCCCTGCGCCCATCACCGGAGCGACGGCGAGCGACAGGGCCGCGCGTCTTGCCCCGCCCATCGCCATCATCGCCTATGAGGCCGGCGCGTTCCACAAGGTCAACATCGCCGTGAGCGTCTACAATTAAGGAGCATCACCATGCGTAAAGTCTACAATCAAAAGAACCTGACGATCACCGTGGACGGTGTGACCCTGCGCGACTTCATGGATGGCGCGTCTGTTACCATTCAGTATGACGGCGGCGAAGTCGACAAGACCCAGGGCACGGACGGCGCGGGCATCAACCTCGCCACGAACCAGGGCATGACCCTGCAGTTCACCCTGCGCGAGGAAAGCCGCTCTCGCGAATTCCTCAAGGCCCTGCGTCTTCGCCAGGACAACGGCGGCGCTGGCGTGACCGTGGTCATCCGTACCGGCGTGAACATGATCCACACGCTGACGGACGCCTATATCAGCCAGCCTGCGGCCCTGTCCACCGGCGACAAGAAGATGGGCGGCGTGCAGTACACGCTCATGAGCGCGAGCGAGGAAAGCTCCAATATGGGGCTTGATTCCGCGGTCAGCGCTGTCTTTGATCAGCTTGGATTCTAAACGGCTAAAAAGGAGGGTTAAGCCATGAATAACGGAATCGGACAGTTTATCGTTAATGACACGGTCTACAAGTACACCGAGCTGGCGCCCGTCGAGGCGCTGGCCTTTGGCGCCAAGTGCGTCAAGACGCTCGGCCCGCTCATGTCGGGCCTGGGCGGTGCGCTGTCTGCCGTGAGCAAGGCATCCCGGGCTTCGGAGGGCGAGGCGGCGTCCTCCGGGCCCATTGACGCCACGGAGGCCGTGCTCTCGGCTCTCGCGCCCATGATGGGCAACGTGGACGAAGCCCGGCTGATGGAACTGTTCAAGGAATGCTTCGGGCATGTCTATACGCCGCAGAACGAATGCCTCGGCGATGAGGCCGCCTTCAATTCATGGTTCATGGAGCGCAAGGCGGACCTGTTCCCTGTGGGTATCGTGGCCCTGATCCATCTGGGCCGTGATTTTTTTCCGAAGCTCCCCGCTACGTCAAGAGCCGCATAGAATACCCGGCGGCGGGGGGTATCCTTGTCCCTGTGGCGGAAGGTTACGAGGTGGAGGCCATGATTTCACGCGTACTGACAAAAAACTTGTGCAGCTATCGAGAGCTGGTGGACGGCTCTCTCACGTTGCATGATTTCTATTCGATGCTGCGCGTGGCCGATTGGCTGGACTATCAGCAGGCGTACGCCGAAGACCACGCGAGGAATGAGTGATGGCCGTAGCTGACGAACTAGTAACCATACTCGGGGTCGAAGTCCCCAGAAGCGCCATTGCGGCCATCCAGTCCTTCAAGGCCGGTCTGGATTCAATCGCCAACGCCATGAAGCCTCTGGCATTCGCTGCCACGGGCTTCGCGGCTGCGGCGGGGCTGATGGTCAAGAGCACCATGGACGAGGTGGCGGCGCTGCAGACGTTGTCCGACAAGTCCGGCGTGTCCACCACGAGCCTGCAGGAATGGGCGTACGCTGCCAAGCAGGTCGGCGTTTCCGCCAGCGCCGTGCAGGGCGACCTCGCCAAGCTACAGAAGGAAATGGGCTTGTCCGGGCGGTCCGGAGAGGACCGCCTGGAGAAGTACGCAAAGCAGCTTTCGGGCATGAGCGAACGCCGCGCCATGGAGCAAGGCAAGGCGCTCGGCCTGTCGGACGATACGATAGTCCTGCTCCGCCAGGGCGCGGACGGTGTGGCCCGCCTGCGCCGTGAAGCCCACGACCTCGGGGCAATCATTCCCGAGGACGCCATCGAGCGGTCCGAAGCCTTCCGTCAGAGTGTGACGCGCATGACGGAGGCGTTCAAGGGCCTGCGTACGCATCTGGCGATTGCCATGATGCCCGCCCTGCAGCGCGTCACGGAAATTTTCACTGAGTGGGTCGTCCAGAATCGTGCCTGGATCGCATCGAAGGTCGAGTCCTTCATGCACGCGCTGGTCAACGCATGGGAGAAGATCTGGACCGTCATCCAGAAAGTGCTCGCGATCTTCAAGCCTCTGGTGGATAAGTTCAAGGAGCTGACCAGCGTCATGGACGACGAGGAGCACATCACGCATGTGCTCCAAGGGGCCCTCGGCGCGTTGCTCATAATCTTCGCC
>JAEIGA010003400.1_pt1 | contig 24967 bp, 20 predicted proteins | sample 9270691 | NCBI WGS metagenome assembly JAEIGA01 (sample SAMN17057246, study PRJNA624740) | gut metagenome | biome: biome; isolation source: fecal sample | host: Bos grunniens | place: China: Xizang | collected 2019
AGACGCTCAAAGAGAACGTTTAGAGAAGATGTGCGAAACAAACGGATATATTATATATAAAGTATATGCCGATGAAGGAAAGTCTGGTAAAGATACTAATAGACCTGCTTTCCAAGAAATGATGGCCGATATGCGTGAAGGAATGTTCGATAAAATACTTGTTATGAAACTGGATCGTATTTCTCGTTCAGTAATTGACCTTGAAGTGATGATTAAAGAAATGCAAGAATACAACGTACATTTTGAATCAGCTTCAGAGAAAATTGATACAAGCAGTTCTTTTGGTATGATGTTCGTTCGATTACTCGCAATATTCGCCCAGTTCGAAAGAGAAAGAATATCAGAACGTGTTAGCGACGCTTTTGAAGAAATGGTATCAGATGGAAAAGCTATTTCCGGTTCTCAACCATTCGGTTATAAAATAGATAATGGAAAAGTTGTTATTGATGAAGATAAAAAAGAAATAGTCGAATATATCTTCGATACGTATGAAAAAAATAATTCTGTTAGAAGAACATTACTTTATACTAACGAAAAATATAATTTAAAATTAAGATATAACTCATTAAGATTATTAATTACTAATCCGATATTTTACGGCTGCTATCGTGGAAACGAAAATTATTGTACTGGTTATCTAACTAAAGAACGATGGGAAAAGATACAAAAGATAATAAACGATAAAAAGCACGTAAAAGTATATGGTGGTAAAACATATTTGTTTAGTGGACTAATAATTGATTCTCATTGTGGTACTAAAATGAGTGGGCATTATAAAAAAAGCACTCATACCGTTACTAAATCTTATCGTTGTATGAAATATAGAATTAGTAAAATATGTGATTCTCGTTCTATCATTAATGAAAAATGGTTAGAAAACTATTTATTAACAAACCTAGACAAGTATATTAATAATTATTTTAATTCACTAGAAAAAGAATATACTCAAAGTAAACTTGATTATAAAGATAACACTAAAAAAATAGCTGAAATAAAAGCAGAAATGAAAAGAACTACTACATCATTTAATAAAGGCCGTATGGAAGAAGAAGAATATGATAGAGAATACGAAAAGCTAGAAAAGAAATTGGCAAAGTTACAAGCTGCACCAATAAAAAAAGACGTAACTGTCTTAAAAGATTTATCTAATATGAATTGGCAAGGAATGTATCAAGAACTTACTGAAGAAAATAAACAAGCGTTTTGGAGAAATTTTATTGATAGAATAGAAATTGATCCGTTAAATTATAAAAAAGGAGAAGAATATATAAGAGTCTATTTTTTATAGACTCTTGGTTGTACTAACTACCTACTACCATTTGGAGAGTATATGTTAGCCACACCTAGAAAGGATTAAAATGAATAAATATATAACAATAGAAATGTTAGAAAACGAAATATGGAAAGAAGTCAAAGGGTATGAGGGGTTGTATCTGGTTAGTAATTTAGGAAGAATAAAAAGTTTAAGGATTAATAATATTATGATTCCACGAAAAGATAAAAGTGGTTATCTAACTTTATACTTAACTAAAGATAAAGAAAAAAAGAATCACAAAGTTCATCGAATAGTAGCTATTAATTTTATAGAAAACCCACAGTTCCTTCCACAAGTAAACCACAAAAACGGAAACAAAAGCGATAATAGAGTAGAGAATTTAGAATGGTGTACTAGCCAACAAAATTTAGAACACGCTTGGGAAAATGGATTGAATTGTTATAAGCCAAAACCAATTGACCAATATGATTTAGAATACAATTTTATCAAAACGTGGAATAGTGCGACCGAAATAGAAAAAGAATTAGGTTTTTACAAAGCAAGTATAGTGCATTGTTGTAAGCAAAGAAGAAAATCTGTCTATGGTTTTATATGGGTGTATCATTATGAATAATTGCCTTTATTTTAGACGAAGAAGTAAGAAGGGGGAAATATACGGCTATTGTACCTTACGTCGCTTAGAAGTGCCTTTAAATGCGTCTGAGTGCTATTCTTGTTCTAACAGAGAATATAAAAAAAGAAAAGCCATCAAATTAGTATCAAAAAAACGCGTATTTGTAAGTAAGAAAACATATAATCAAGTATATGAAGAATGTAATGGAAGATGTGCTTTATGCTACTCTACATATAACCTACATTATCATCATATATATTATAGGAGTGAACGAAAAGATTTAATCGACGATCCTAGTAATGGAATTATGTTATGTGAAGAATGTCATAGATTAGTACATAGCAATAAAAGAAAATATCAACCAATACTTTTAGACAAAAAAAGACTAGAATAACCTAGTCTTTTTTACACTTACTCACTTCTTCAACATCTATATTATACCATATTTTTACATATATATAAAGAAAAAGAGGTTATACCTCTTTTTTTATTGTGAATGTACGTTCTTCATTAGTTTTTAAGTCATAGAAATATATGGTTATTTCGCCATTAGCTTTATATTCTATAAAGCCATATCCTTTTTCATCTTTGAACCACTTCACTTCCATATATTCCACTCCTTTAATGAGAAAATTATAAAATACCGGAAATAAATTTAAAATAGCGAAAAAATATATAAAATATATATAAAAACATCAAAAAAAGTATTTTATAAAAGTTTATAAATGGACAAAAAAATGACATTTTTATACCATTTTATGAAATTTATGTTATAATCTTGAACAAGTGGTGGTTAAAATGAAGTTAAGTCAATTAATCTGGACAACGAGAAAAAAGGAAGTTTTCCTATCTTCTGTTGTACTTACTAGAGAAGAATTAGATGTGTTTAACGATGTTATTTTAGGAGATTCATACGAAGAAATAGCAGAGAAATATAATTGGTCTGTAAAGAAAGTAAATCGTATTATAGATTCTATAAAAGCTAAATATCGTATCGTACAAGCAGAAAACTCAGATGTTTTAGAACCACTAATAAAAAAAGAAGACATAAAAAAAGAAGGAAGCAACTAAGCTTCCTTTTCTTATTTTAGATATTTGCTAGATACCCATTTGTTATCTGCTATTCTACTCCAACTTCCTTTTGTTTCGTAAACCTTTACTTTATCGCCTTTTTTTAATGTAGCAATCTTTTTACCTAATATACTAGGTTTATTTCTTACGTTTAAAGAAGTTGTTACTGTTTTAGTAGGTGTTTCTCCTACCTTTTCTGTATAGTTAAGTGAAATCCAACCAGCACCAGATTTAAGTTTTCCCCAAGTTTTATATTCTTCAACGATAGTATATACTTCGCCTTTATTTACAACTGTTACTATTTTTCCTTTTGTACTAGGTTCACTTCTAACATTTAGTTCTTCTTTTATTCTTACTTTATAATTAACCTTTTTACCTTTTACTTCTTCTTTCGGCCCGTTAAGTTTCTTTTCAACTTCACTTCTAAACCAATTCATATCTTTACCAAAAGCTTTTAACCAATGATCACAATCTCCGTGATTAGAGCCGTATCCTCTTTTACTTGCTTCTTGATGTGATACAACGTTACTTACTGATAACTTGTATTCTTTACATAGATAAGCACAAAATTCGATAGCTAGATTAAAAGCAGCTTTAAAATACTTTTCATCTTTTAAATTATCTTCGCATATTTCAAATTGAATATACGCTGGATTATAGTTATAAGAACCTTTTTTGCCCTTACCTACGCCCCAACAGGCAAAATTAAAAGGCAATGTTTGATATACCCTAACATTCCCTTCTTTGTCTTTACCTATAAATGCGTGTACGCACTTTTCTACACCACTTTTATTCCAATGGTTATTATTTGTATTCTTTCCTAATATTCCATCATCTGGTTGAACATATCTTCTAAGGTTTGGATTATTAGCTCCTGTACTATGTACTACAATTCCTTTTGGAGTTATTTTTTGCCCCTTTTTATAACAATCATTTTTTGTTAATAAACATTGTTTTAATTCCATATTAATTCTCCTAACCTTTTGTTACTTTGCTTCCAAGTAAATATGTACCGATTACTCCTTGTACTACGGCTATTACTTGTACTATTTGTATTGCATAAGGAATAGTGATTCCTTCTACTGCATTAATACCAGCTACCAACGCACTTATAATAGCTAGTATGTTTGTAGTATATTTTGCAATCTTTTTAACTTTTGCCATACTGATTCTCCTTTCTTTAAACTTTATGAAAATAATTTACTTTTTCTTTCAAATTTTCTATACCTTCTTCAACTACTGGCATTCGTTTAGCAAAATTGTTATGTTCTCGCACTTCTCTAGTCAGTTCTTCTAATTTTGTATCTGTTACTGCTTGATTTCTTGTTACTTCTAACTTTAAATCGTTGACTAATTTCTTGTTGCTACTTGAATTAGCGAGTAAACTTGCTCCAAAAGAAAAAGCACCTGTTATTAGTGCTATTACAATTCCTTCACTCATCACTTCTTTTTCCCTTTCTTTAAATATATTTTGTGGCCGATAACCAATATTTCATCTTCTTCTAGATTATCAACATATACAAGAAAATATTTCTTCCCAAATATTTTTTTTATTAACCATTTTAGTTTTTTCATATTAATCAGTTGTTTTTGTATATTCTATATAACCTTTGAATGGTTGATTTGCAAAATTACCATTATACACATATAAATGAATTGAGCCATCTGAAACAAACAAAGGACAAGCGTGTGCGCTATCATTTGAAACCATTGATGATGTCGGTGGATGCCATTGAGTTGAATCTTTTCTTTGAATAACTATTGAGTGATTAACTAAATCACTTACATTTGAAACTAAAACAACAGCTGCACCACCAGAAGCAAAAGTTGTTCCACTAACATATTTTCTATAAATAGGTTTTCCATCAACCCAAGTACCAATTTTTTGTTCTATTGTTGAATAAGTGTAAGATTGATTTTTATATAAGTTTTGTAATTCTGTATCTTTCGCTGAGTCATATACTAATTGTCCATCAACTATCTTATATGCTCTTATATTGGCTTCTTCTGACCATTTTTCTAGCGATTCATAACCAGTTGGAACATCTCCGGTATATTCTGTACAAGTACCACTATGACACCCAAAAAATACTTTATTTACATATCCGTTTCCGTCTAATTCGTATCTCATACTAGACCACCTTTCCTATTACTGCAAAATGAATACCAGTAGGAACAGTATTTATTCTTGTTATTACTAAAGTTGCATAATTCTTAGCAATTCCTGCTACTGCTACACCTTGTACTCCTGTTCCTATTACTCCTGTTGAAGCAGTTACTATTACTACCGGTGGTTCTGTGTAAGTTTTATTAAAATAAACAACTTGTGTAGTCGGTGTATTTGCAACCGGTGTTACTACTACTTTTCCCCACTCGATAGACAAATCTCCCATAGAAGCATTTCCAACGCTTTCTCCTGAAGCGTTCGCTTTACCTATTTCTGCTCCGTTTTCGTTTAACATTCTTCCGTTTGTTCTTGTATAATCTTCGCCAATTCTAAATATAGCTTCGCCTTTTTCTAAAATTTGTTCGCCACTATAAACTATCATCGCTTCATCTTCTAATACGAATTCAAATATATATTCTTTTTGATAGTCTATATTTTGAAGTGTTGCTGTAAAATCAAATGTGTCATTAGTTTTTGCTGGATCTACTTGAATGTAATTTGTAAAATAACTTCCTGCTTCATTGGCTTTATATCTATATTTCAAAGTGAAAGCGTTTGTTACACTACCAAAACTCCCATTAAAATAATTACCTGATACTTTTACTTTTGCAGTTGATAAAGTACTTTCTTCTCTTGTTAATGAAATATTTGAAAACGCAAGTTTTACATATTCAACCCATTTACTAGATAAATCGTAAGTTGTAGTTTTCGGATATTCTCTACTATCTGTTGCCGATACGCTAAGACTAGGAATTGTTACTCCGTCATTAAATGTAGTTTCGGCAGCCGTTGATGTTTGGCCATCTCCCCACACCATTTTTCTTGATTTAATAGTTGAAGAAAACTTAGGTGTCGCAGTTATTGTTACTTTTGGTTTAGATAGGTATTTAATTAATTTTGAACTATCTCCAGTTAATTTTTTTGTATCTTCATTAGTATCTACTATTGTTGCCGTTACAGTTGGTGTACATTCGTCTTGTTTAGCATATGCGTTAAAGTTAGTTGTTGAAGTTCCTACTAATGTATTTCCACTATACGTTTCACAAGTTATTGAACCATAACCTGTTCTTCCGTTTGGTATTCTACTATAAAAAGAAGCCTTGTCCGGTGTCCACCCTACACTTATTAAATTTGTTTTTGTTTCTATTGTTCCTGTTAAATCCCCATAAGTATATTTAAGTGTATGTGTGAACGTATCAGAATTTCTACCAATAGTAATTGTTGTACTATCTCCAATATAAAACGAGTTACAGGTTACTGAACTCGCTCTAGGAATATATGTTAATGGTTGTGAATAGCTTTGTTCTGAAGCACTAAAGACATCAGAACCACTAAACCACGCTGAACAAGTTAATGTTTTAGAACCATCTGTATTATGTGGAATATTTAGTGTTTTCTCGAAGAATACTGTATTTGAATTATAAGTAACTTTTTGACTTACTGTAATTCCTTGACTATAAGTAGTTCCATCAATTTTACAATAACAAGTACCACCATCGTCATAAGATGTATAACCTGTATTTGTTCTCCACGCTTTTACTACAACCGTTACATTAGAAATTGCATTTATTTTATCTTGCCAATTCTCAGTAATAGTAATGCTATATTTTAGATACTTATTAGCCATACTCATTGCACTACTTGTAGCAAAGTATTGAATATCTAAATCTAATAAATTCATTCCTTTTATTAATTTCAACTAAAACACCTCTATTCTAAATCCGTAATATCTTGGATTGTGCTTATTAAGTGATGGAAGTCAGTACACGCTTTGTTGTTTTCGTCTACTGCTTTATTTATTCTTAAATTTCCTATTTGTGCTTCTTGTACTACGATTAATTTATTTGTGCCTAACCCTTTTTCATTCATTATTGTGCTAAGGTCTTTATATGTATAAACTTTTACACCTCTATTATTAAAGGTTGCGTTTACTGGATCATCAGAATTAGCTATTTTTAATTCTTTTGTTCCAAATGAATAAGACATTGTTTCCAATGCCTCAGTAGTTTCTTTTGTTTCGTTATGAATTGCTGTAATAGATGTTTCAAATTCTATTTTGTATTCATCTACACCTCTTTGTACTTCTAATACTGTACCTCTTAATACTTCTAGGTTTTCGCCTACTTTATTTGCTAATGTATCGTCAGTATATTTAGTAGCAATTATAAAATCATTTTCTTCGTATGTTTCGCCTTCTGCTTTCGCTATTTGACAAACATATATTTCTTGTTCACTTATCCACAAGTCGCCATTATCGTATGGTGGCTCTGGAATATCCACGAACACTCTACGTTTATTATCTGCTGTATCTTTAGCTGCGTTTGCTTTTGCTAATGCGTCAGTTAAGTCAGAATCTATTATGTGAACCCAACCATAAACACCCTCAGTTTTTTGGAATGTATAAGTATAACCAGTTTCTTTATCGTAATATAAGTCCCCAGTATGCTTTATATAGTCTTCTTCTGTCCAATCACTAGCCGGTGCATTTTCTAACGTTGGAACTCCTGATAAGTACCACGTTGTCATTTTTCCGTCTATTTGTGATGTTAAACTAGCTAAGTCGTTCGGATAAACAGTATTTACGAAATTGTTTAAATTAGTATCATCTGTATATATCGTTGCTTTTGCGAAATCGCTATTCGCAAAATTTGCACCTTCTGGTTTACTTGTTTGACATATATATATTTCTTTGTTGTTGAACCATAAATCACCTTCATCGTATGGTGAATACGGTGTATCAGTAAATACTCTACGTTTGCTATCTGCTGTGTCTTTTGAAATAGAAGCAAGTTCTAACGCTTCTTCTATATCTTTATCTTCTACTAACCACCAACCATAAACGTTGCTATTTAATTGGAATATATAAGCTTTACCGGTTGATTTATCATAATATAAATCTCCTTCGTGTTTCGCTTTTAATTCGTTTGTAGTCCAACTATTCGCTGGTGTATTGCTTAATGTAGGAACACCAGAATAATACCAAGTAGTAATCTTACTATCTATTGATTCATTAAGTTCTTCTATTGCAGACTTATAAGTTACCTCAACAAAATCATTTAAAGCTGTATCATCGGTATATTTCCCTGCTTTAGTCCAATCACTAGCTGTATAACTTCCAGTTAATCTATCGGCAGTACATACTAAAATATCTCCGTTTGTACCTTGTGTATATAAATCGCCTTTGTAATATGGTGTAGTAGGTTGTGATGTGAATATTTGAGCTTTACCGTCTATCTCATCGTACACGCTATCCGGAACACCATCGGCTTCTTTCCATTCGTGAGAAGAAGTATATATATAGTTTTTGTTTTCGCTTGTATTGAACCATAAATCGCCTATATGAGCATTTTTCAACTCTGTTGTAGTCCAAGTTGTCGCTGGGTTAGTTGCTTGATACCACGTTTCAGCTTTCTTATCTATTGTTTCGTTAATTTCTTCTAAATCGTCTGCATAATCGCCAGAAATGAATGTGTTTAAAGCTGTATCGTCTGTATATTTTGTTGCTTTCTTAAAATGACTAGAATTATATTCTGTTGTACTAGATGTTTGACAAATATATAATTCTTCGTTATTTATCCACAAATCTCCCTCGTCATAAGGAATGAAAGGAGTTGTTGTAAAAACCCTTCTCTTACTATCGGCCGTATCTTTTGAGTCATTGGCAATAGTTAAAGCTTCTACTATGTCTTTATCTGTAATATGTTCCCAATTATAAGTATTATTCTCTGCGTTGAATCTATATGTATAACCAGTTGACTTGTCATAATATAAGTCGCCTACGTGAGAAAGTTTCATATCTCCAGTAGTCCATTCGTTAGCCGGTGCATTTTCTAGTGTTGGTATCCCTGAATAATACCAAGTTGTTATTTTAGTATTTATCAGACTATTTAAGTCATTTATTTGTTTTGTGTACACTTGATCCACGAAATTATTTAGACCAGAATCATCGGTATATTTTGTGGCCTTTTCGAAGTCAGAAACACTATATGTACCTTCTGTTGTTTTAGAAATGATACATACGTATAATTCTTTATTTCTTAACCACAAATCGCCTTCATCATAAGGAACAAAAGGAGTAGTGACAAACACTCTCCTTTTTCCGTCTGCTGTATCTTGTGCTTGTTGTGCTAGTTCTAAGGCTTCTGTAACCTCACTACTCTTTTCTTCTACCCATAGATATTCTCCTGTTTCGTTATCGTATAAGAATTTATAAGCGTAACTTGTTTCTTTGTCGTAATACAAATCTCCAATATGGCTTTCGTAGTCTTCTACACTCCATTCGCTTACAGGATAATTGGACAAAGTGGGAACACCACTATAATAATAAGTGGTGATTTGTCCATCTAGTTTATTATCTATCGCTTCTAGGTTTTCAAGTGTTTCTCTCATAAAGTTTTCTAGTTCGGTATTAGTTTTATTTAATGTTTCTTCGTTGTGTTCTACTGCTTTTTTAATACCAACTAATTCACTAAAATTATATTTTCTTTCAATATCTTGTGCCGTTCTTACTCCGACTCTATCTTGTTTGTTCACTTATCCACCTACTCCCATTCTACTGTTCCATCTTCGTAGACTTTCATATCTAATTCTTCTAATATTTTTACTTTCTTCTCATAAGTGATATTTAAACTTCCAACATAATCTACTATATCGTAGTTATATTCATCAAAACTTGAATATTCTGTTCTAATAATCATAGCTTTTTGTGGTATTGATAAATCCAAAGAATTTACATAATTTATTACTTTTTTCTTTCGGCTTCCACTAATTGTTTTTCCATCACTTTTTTTATCTGCTTTTAAATCGTTTATATCTTGTTTGTAATAATAATAATCTTCAAAATCATTAGTTGCTGCTACGCCTAAATCGAACTTTTCAGGATTGTTATAAGCATAATTGTATATTTCTTTTGTTTCATCACTTGAAGAAAATTTTGAATAAGAAATACCATTAGCTTTTAACCATTGATATTTTTCAGGATATCTATACGAATAATCAAATTCTTCATAAGAACTGAAATTATCATAATCAGAAACATCTACATCATAATCACGATCTAAAATGTTATTAATCAATAAATTCTTTTGATAATCACTTAAATCTTCACGACTTGTAATGTAGTTGACTTTATCTTCATTTGTTTTACCAGATTGTGAAATTGCACTTTTAAGCTTCTTATATTCGCTAGATTTCATTCCCATTGCTTTAAATTCATCAATTTTAGACTTATTAATAGTTTTGAAACCACTATCAATATATTCTTGTGCTTCTTTATTTGCCCATTTTCCGAATATAGCAGATTTTATTATGTTTTCTTTAGTTGGCTCTATATCGAATCTTAAATTCCCACTATCAGTATAAGAACCAGCAACCGGTAAATCACCATCAAACATTTCTAGTCCACCGATTGTTTTCTTGGTTTGTCCATAACCAGTAGGTAAGAACCAATAAGGAATTGTTCCTAAAACGCTCTTTCCAGCGTCGCTCCACGTTACTTCTTGTCCGTATTCGTCTTTTCCGCCAGTTGCAGCTTTAACGATGTCTAACGGTCCTTTAAACGCTTCACTTACTGGAATACGTCCACCATCTAAGAATGTACTAATGTATGGTAAATCTTTTAATAATTCTTTAAATGCTTGTCCTAAATTATCTGTTAATGTATCTTCGCTATCTTCGTCATCGTCATAACCGAATGCCTTGCTTATGATTTCTAAAATATCGAATGTTGGATTATATCCGGCCATTTCTTTGAAAGCAGCACCAAACATATGAGTAAATACTGCAAGTTGTCCTAAAGTAAATAGCATACTAGCAGATGTTTTAACTGCGTTATTGTTCGATTTCGCTTTACTTTCTTGTAAAGTGTCATAGAACATACTATATACTTGGTTGTTTACTTCGTATTGGAACTTAGTTAATAGTCCTAATACTTTAGAATTATATAAAGTAGGTTGTGCTCCTTGACTTCTATCTGCCAATATCTTAGAAGCAAATTTACCAGCTTCTATATGTGCTTCTGAATCTGAATAACCTTTAGCTTTTAATTCATTGAATTTACTTCTTACAACGAAATTAGAAGTAAAGTTATCTACACCAGACATAAATATAAATCCGGCGTCTTGCATTTTTTCCCAAGGTGTTTTTGACAATCTGTCGCTACCAAATCTTGATGTTAAGAATCCATTCTTTTCTACAAATCCATCTTTGTGAAAAATGTTCACAACAGTATCGTATAAACCTTTTGCACTTGCTATTTTATCCGTTTTTGCTAATGCGTTTACACCTGCTATTAAGTTTGTTCCAGCAGAACTAAGATTAAATCCTATCATATTCGCTCCTACTTGCTTATTAGCAGTATCTAAAATTGAATACATTCTACGTCCGAATAAATCTTCAAACGATCTATCAACCATTGCTTTTTTACCTGCTAATTGGTTTGTATATTCGTGTAACCAAGAAGCATAGTTAGATAAACGATTGTCTTGAATCGCTTTCATACGTTTTATTCTTTGTTCTGGTTGTAACGCTTCTAATCCTTCGTATCCGTGTTGTTGTCCGTATGTTTCTCTTATGTATTGTTCGAAACCTCTTAATCTTTGTACGTCTTCTGTATGATAGATTAAGTTTGCTACACCTTCTAAATAACCATCTATACCAGTTATAGCGTCATAAGTTGTTTTTTCTCCTAATCTTTCTAATGTACTAGCAAAGAAATTTTTCCCTGGATTAAAGTCGGCAGTTATACCATTAATATCTGTTGGTAAATCATTTGCCTTCATATCGTTTAAGTTTAATGGTATTCCGAATTGTGAGAACTTATCATTTAGTTCTTGGAAATGTCTAAAATAATCTGCTCTTTTTGGAATAGGGTTATATCCCATTTCAGTTAGTATTGGATTAACTGTTTCTAAGTAGTTATCGTATAGTTGTCTAATTTCTTGTGCTGCGTTTTTAATTCTTCTTTGTGTTTCTACATTTGGAAATTCATTAGCCAATTCAGTATCGCCATAAACGAACTTTTCGCCTTTTTCGTCGATCCATTGTTTTTCTCCGTATTTTTGTACGGCTGCCGATTCTTTAGAACGTGCTTTAATTCCTAAATCTTTAATTTCGTTTCTTTGTTTATTTAACCATCTAGTTTTTTCAGAAGTATTATTTTTAACTTTTTGGAAGAATTCATCATTAATTTTGTTTCCTACTTCTTGACCGAATATCATTTCTTGAATACGGATAGGATCAGTATTGTTTAACATAAATTTAGACATTCTATTAGCGTTATCTAAACCTATTTCAATTATTCCTGTCTTTTCTACAAGTTCTCTTTGAATATCTTTTCTTGTTTTCTTTTCAGGAGTATTTTCAATTTGTTCTTCTAATTGAACTCTTTCATTAGTTAATTCTTGTAACTTAGTATGGTATCTATCGTATTTTTCTACATATTTTGTTGAAGAATCCACTATTCCTTGAATTACATTGTCATTTATATGTTGGTCAAGTGGACTTAGTGGCCCATTTTTAATAATATCTTCTTCTATTTGCTCTTTTACTTTATTAATTCTATCGTCATACTTTTGAAGTTTTTCTTTCATTTGGTCTTCAAGATTAGTTATACGTTCAATTTGTTTATTAACTGTATCTAATCTTCTTTGTAGTTGTTTTCTACTCTTAGGTGTATCATCTTCGTATGAACTTTCTTTTGTTGGATCTTTCGGAATTTCTCTTGTTTCTTCTTGCACCGGAGATAGTTTAGGTTGAACACCTTCTTTTATCTCTGCTTCAATTTCTTTTACATAAGAATTGAAATCTTCATCTATTTGTCTAGCTGCTTCCGAATCTAAAACTCCGTTATAAATTTCATTAGCTACACTATCTATATATTCATCTGGAATAGGTTCGCCTTCCATTGTTTCATATATAGGATTATTGTCCATAAAGTGTACTATTTCTTTTAATTGGTCCATTTCATTAGTAAGTCTTGAATTGAAATAACCTTCATAATCTTCTAGTAACTCTTGATAGAATACATCTATACTAGTTCCACTATTACCTAATTTCAATTTGCCGAAATTAGCTTTTCTAAATGCGTTGTAATCTTTAGAAGAAGGGAATTGTTGTTTTAAGAAAGACATATCAAGTTTTGTACTTCTTATGTATTTTCTTATATCCCTTATTTCTTCATTTTCATATTCAATAGTATTGGCCTTTTCAATTTTTTCTTCTACCAGATTTCTTGTATCTTCTAATGTGAATGCTGTATCATTAGCAATTTTGTTATATATTTCTTTTGCTTCATTAGGTTTTATGTCTAATTTCGTTTTTATATCGTAAATCACTTCGCCCCTAGAAGGTACATTTGGAGTTTCTACACCATCTTCGAAGAATTGTTCTTCGTAATAATCTTCATAATATTGATTATCTACTGCGTCATAATTCATACCACGCTCTATATCTTGTAATTCATTGTATTCTTCGATTTCTTGGCTATCTAAACCGAATGCTTTATCCATAACTTCTAAGTTATCGGCTCTTTCGCTTTCTTCTTCTGTTAGATTGTTTCTAACTGGTGCTTTCATTTCTTTTAGTTGCTCTAATGATTCTTGATACATCTTGTCATATTCTTGATATTGTTCTTTAGTTAAAGCCTTAAATTCGCTAATTTGTTCCTTTAACTCTTTAACTTGTGCTTTTACTTCTTTTTGTACTTGTTTTAGTTCTTTTGTTGCTTGTTTTAATGGTGTTAAGTCTTTTTGTACGTTAGAAGTAGTTTCTTTTACTGGTGAAATACTTTCGCTTTTTTCATTAAAAAAAGAACTATTATCTAGTTCTTGTTTTGTTCTTCCAGTATTTCTATCATATATTGTATCGCTTGATGATCTGTTATTATGTCCTTCCACCTTATCAGATAGTCCATCATTTCTTGTTGTTGTTGTTCCGTCCTCAATCTCGACACTATTACTAGAGCTGTATGTTCGCTTATTCCTGTTTCTATCATTGTTTTCGATAGTTTTTTCAACGTTTCTGACACCATTTGAATAATCCTCACTTATATAATCTAAATCTGCTTTGTTTTCAGTATTATATAAAATTTGAGTATTATTTTCAATATCTGACATTTTTGCGTTTTCAATAAACTTCACAGGAACTTCATTAAGTCCCATTTTAGTTGCTATTGCTAATCTATGGTTGCCATCGTGAATTACTGCTTTTCCGTCTGTTCCTTTTGAAATTTTTATTGCTTCAGTAATTCCTTCTTTTTTTATTGATCTTACTAAATTATCTATTTGTTGTGATGTTCTATGACCACCAGAGTTCATTAAATGTTTTATTTTTTGTACTGGAATCATTTGAACGTCAGTTTTATTAACTTGTGCTGCTTTTGTCTTTTCCGAAATTTCTTCTTTAAATGCTTCTGATATATTTAAAGATTCTTCTCCGACATTTAATAAGTCGCTTGGAATTTCTACATCTGAATTTGTTTGTTGTTCGTTTGCGACAGGACTCATTCTTGATTGTACTTGTGTATTTACATTATTTAGTGTGTTGCTAGAAGCGTCTACAAGCGAATTAGTTTCTACTTCTTGAGTAGTTGTCGGTCCGTTTTGTTCTAGTTGTTCAATTTGATTTTCTCTAATTCTGATTTGGTCAGTTATTGCGTTGTATTGTTCGTCACTTAAATTTTCATTAAGTTGACTTTCTAATTCAATTATTTCATTTTCTAATTGTTCTACTGTTTGTGTAGTTTGTGGTTGTACGTTTTGATTATTGTTTTGTCCACTAACTCTTTGTTCTAATTCTGCTACTTTATTTTCTAAAGTTCCTTCGATACTTGCTTGTGTTACTAATGCTTTTTCTTCACTAGTAAGTTTTCTTCCTAATTGTTCTTCTGCTGCTTTAATTGCTGAGTTAGTTTGAATTACTTGGCCACCACCTTGAGTGATACCAGCACTTACGAAAGCAAGAGCCATTTGTTCTCCTACTTCTGCCCAATCCCATTCTTTAGAGAAATCAGCGTCGCCTAGTTTATCTATTAAATGATTATCAGTTAAATAATTCAAAGTATATGATAAAAGTTCTTCTCCGGCTTCTGGAGTTGGTTTTATTCCTAAACTAACTAGCATTTTAGCAGCACTTGATTTAAATTTGCTTGCAGCTTTTGCTCCTAACACATCAAAAAGTTCTTCTCCAGCTTCATTAGTGATACCACCTACACCAAACACTCCACCAATACCTTCTGAGATACCTTCCCAAGCTCCACTTGATAACGCTTTACTCCAACGTTCTAATTCAGTAACTCCTTCTTTAGAATTCGCTTCTTCTAGTCCACCAGCCATACCACCAACTACGGCTAGTGTAGGAATATTTAATGTTGTACCAGCAACAGTTAAACCAATATTACCGCCACTTGCAGAAGCACCCAACGCAGTAGTACCAGCTTTTGTTGTAAGTCCTTTAGCTACTGTACCTGTTGCTTTTGTTAATGCTCCGCCAGTAAGCAATAATGATAGCGAGTAACCTACTAATTCAGAAGTTTTGTCAGCGTATTCTCCGAATACAGAAGATTTTTCATAAGATGTATCAGGTTTGTTTGTTCCAGCTATATTGTTTTTAGCAGCAGTTGTTAAGTTTTCAACAAGATTTTTATCTTTATCCCATTCTGCTCCTGTTGGATTAAGTATGTTTTCTGGAGTTCCGTTTAATATATTGTGTATTATTCCTACTGGTTGAGCATTAGTAATATTTTTTGATAATTGTCCTGATAAATCTCTATCAGCAAAATCTCTAATACTTTTTTCAGCGTTTTTTAAACCTAATGCGTTAGCTCCACTTGCTATTGTATTCGCTCCGACATCTATCAAACTTTCAAACGGAGATACAAAACCTTTTGATAATTCTTGTGATATATCTGTTGCTGTTCCTGTGATCGTTTTAGGTATATCCATAAGGTCGAATCCATCTTCGAATTCTCCTTTAGTGAAGATTTTTTGATACCATTTTTTATCATCTTCTTCTTTTTTCTTAGTTGTTGTTTTTATTGGAGAAATAGGACCACTTTCCGGTAAATCAAGTTTTCCGGTAGTCCTTATTTGTTCTCTTCTTTCTAGCACGTCTTCAAGAGCTGTTTTTTGTTTCTTTCCAGTAGCTTTTTCTTCTTCTAATTTTTTTCTCTTTTTTAAAATATCTTCTAATGCAGACATTATTCCACCTGCCTTTACTTAATGCCTAATGATTTTAATGCTTTTTTAATTTGTTCTGTACTTAAATCGCTTGAAGCCAAGTAATCTTTAACAAATTGTGTGTTTTTACCTTTGCCATTAGTTGTGTTATACATACTTCTTGCTGACGCTAATATCTTGTTATATTGTGATGTGCTTACACCTGTTTCCACTACTGATTTCTTTTTACCACCATTAACTGCGTTTGTTATTGCATTTGCTACATTGTTTGTTAAATTAGTAAGAGCTGAAGCAGTTTTAGAAGTGCTTGTATTTCCTTGTTTAAGTTTTGCACTACCTCCACCAGATCCACCAGAGCCACCACTACTACTAGCTTTTTGTTTAGCCAATGCGAATTCTTTTTCCCAGTTCGCTTGTGCTTGTTGTGCTTGTCGTTTTTGTTCTTCAAGTTTCTTAATTTCAAGTTCATATTCTTTTGCGTCTTTTTCTTTATAGTAAGCAAGTTGTTCGTCGTATTGTCTGATTTGTTCTTTAAGAGCATTTTCAGTATTGATTTGATTTTGTACATCTTGCCAACGTGCATAGTATGTATTATTAAGTTCTTGTTCTCTATCCATTTTATCTAAGATTAATGTATTCTTATATTGGAATCCTTCTAGACTTAATGCCAATGTTTCTTTTAACGAGTTATAAGCAATTTCTGCTAATCTGCTATTATTATTCAATCTTGCTTCTTGAATTGAGTTGTTATAGTTTAAAACTGCTTGATTATACACTTCTCTTGCAGTAGATACTCTATTTTGATAAGTATTGAACATACTTACTTGTGATGATTCACTAAATCCACTACCAGCTAGGCCTTGTGAAGCCATTTGTTCGGCATTTACACCATATTGATTAGTTGCTTTTTGATAGTCTACATAAGCTCCCTTTTGTTCCTTTGTATAATCCTTTAATGTTTTATCTTTTTCTTGTTCTATTTTTTGAATAGCAAATTCAGTTTGTTCATTTTGTAATTGTTGTTGTTGATCTCTATAATCATTTACTGCGTCAATTTGGTCTTGATAAAATTGTTCGCTATTATTTATCATATCGTTATAAGCGTTGCCCATTTGACTTAATTGTGCTTGTTTTTCTGCTTCTACATCTTGAAAACGTTGGTCATTGTAATTTATTTCATAATTAGTTGCCATTTGTTACTCCCCTCTACCTTTTTACATAAGAGCCAACATAAGCTTCTAATGTGCTTGAATACAAGCTAAAAGGTTTATTTGATGTGAATTTTAATTGGATTGCTTTCCATTTTTTCTTTTTAATTCGATTTACTACATAATTTGTTATATTTTCGTGTGTTACTATATCTTCAAAAGGTTCATTATCAATTTTTACTGATACTGACACGCTTTCTCCTGTTATATCTGTTACACAACCTCTTTTATTTGTTGTTTTTTGATAATGAGGATATTCAAATTCGTCTAATGGAGTTGTCCAATAAGACTCTATTTCCCCTTCTTTTGTTAATGTATATATTCCGTTCTCGGTACATAAAAAAAGCACACCATCTTTAACTTGTGTGCAAGTAATATTCTTATCTAATTCCCAATAGAACCATTCGTATTCATAATGATTTTCAATAGCAAACATACTTCTACTATCTGCTAAATACACTTTATTATCTATTATTACTAATAAATAACCTTCCCATTCTTCTAGTATCATATTTTTATAGTTGCTTTCGTTAAGCATTCTATTATCTACTAATGAGCTTCTATGTGCTAATACTTGTTCTGTTGTAATATCTCCACCTATTGCTTCCATACCTCTATCACTAAAGAATACAATATCGTCATTAAAGTTTATTCCAGTTGCTACACAACCAGTACTAACACTTGAATGTGAACTTGGATAAACCTTACCATAATCACTATCTATACTTGGTACGTGATAGAATACTGTTGTATTTGCTTGTGAAGGTTCTTTAAACACCCATAGAGCGTTATTTCCGGCCACCATAGACCTAACACCTGCGTTATCTTGTCCTTCGTTATAGAAGTCTAAATCACTACAATAACGAGGATCGTTTAATGCACTATGGAATATAGCGTTTGGATAATTTTCATTACCACTAAAAAATACTCTATTATCGAATACACTTAATAGAGTACATTTATTAATTCTATCTCTATGACCTGCTACGGTCTTTTTAAATGTGATAGTAACATTATCTTGGCCTGTTGTTAAAGGTTCTGCTGGTGCTGTTTTAAATTCTATGAATGAACCTATGTTATCTCCTATAAAGTCTACTTCAAAATCAGTTACTTGTTCTCCGTCTACTAATACAATAGGTTGATAATCACTATCTATATCTTTTGTATCTAAATAATATTTTGTTGCTTTTCCGTCAGCACAAAATTTATTTTTTCTAAATGATGTTAGTAAGTTTACGTCTTCGTAAACACTTCCACCACCACTAGGGTTTCTACTTATTGAAGTTGTTGGTATATATCCTACTACTTCTTGTAGTGTTTCTCCGTCATATTCTAAATAATTTATTCCGTCTTTAATATATAAAATGTTGTTATAAACAAAACTATAACTTCTTCTTGGATTCATTCCTTCTTCTTTTAGTACTTTGGTTTCTCCATTTACTACATCTAGTAATTGAGTACCACAATGTACTATCATATGTTCTATATTTCCAACTTTATAAAAAAATAGCCCAAACACAGTATTACTAAATGTTTGAAGTAATTCCATATCTGGGCGAGTTTCTATACATTTTCCTAAGTTGTTTTTATAATTCTTCCACATATTTAAAGAGTCAGGACTACGAACTATACTTACTTCTTTGTTGCTAAAATCTACACCTCTAAAATCTTTGTAATTTCGTGTAATTAATGAGCCACTTGTACTAGACATCTACGCCACCTTCTACTTCCATTAATCCTACACTATATCTAGGATCTAATTCTCTTTTCATTTGTTCATATCTATTAGCGTATATGTTTCCGTAAGCATTTGATGTATCATTCTTTAATAAGTCTGCTGCTACACCATAAGGCATTATTTCTAGTACGTCATTACTTAATGCAAATGTATAATCATCTGCTGTATTTGTATCTATTACTTGAGGATATTTGAAATATTCTATTTCTAATGTTCCTGTTTCTAAGCACTTAATAACTGTTCCTTGTGCTTTTAGTTCGTGTTTTGCTCCTCTTATGTAGTCTAATTGGTATATATCGTCTTTAGTTTCCTTCTTTAAATCAGAAAATCTTAATTCGTCTGTATCTAATACCTCTATTTCTACATAAGCAGGTATTTTTTTAATTCTTGATAATTCATTTTGTATTTGATTTATAACATAAGGCAATTTAGAATCTATATCAGGATCTTTTGTTGTTGCCTTTTCTTTATCATCTATTTCTTCTATTAAAGCTAATATTCTTTTTTTCATTTCTAATAAAGTCATTTCCTCACTCCTTTCTTAGTCTATGCTTCTAATTCAGCAACTGTCTTAACATTTGTAAAATTTTTACCAGTCCACCAAGTCTTTTGAGTATCATCTTTAACTATAATTTCACAATTGCTAGGAACATTAACATTAAAACTACTCGAATTTGTAAGATTGCTTATATCTAAACTTCTTACATCAAGGTGTTTTAATTTGCTACATTTATAAAGCATATAATTTATATTAGTTAGTTTTGTTGGATTAAACGATCTTAAGTCTATGCTTGTTATAGCAGCATCGTTATAAAACATATTAGAACAGCTAGTAACATTAGTTCCTACAAACTCACTCAAATCTACACTTGTTAATTTAGCATTGTTATAAAACATATCAGCACACGAAGTTGCAATTTCATTTTTAAATTCCCCCAAATTAACAGTTGTTAAATTTGTACACCCCGAAAGCAAGGCAATTATTTTTGTTGCGTTTTCAAAATTCCAATTAGATATATCTAATGTTGTTATTGCCGTCTTATAAAAGGTATAACTAAAATCAGTTACATTATTTGTTTTGAAGTGATTTACGCTTAAATTAGCTACATTTACACAATCTCTAAACATCTCTTTAAAACTTGTTACATTTCTTGTATCTAAATTAGCTACCTCATAATCTAATTCAGTTGCAGTACAACCTTCAAAACTTATTCTTCTAGGTGCATACTTTTCACCAGTACCTCCACCACCAGTACCACCAGTTTCTATGTTTTCAATAGCACTAGCCATTTCACTTGGTTTATATGTGTTACTTGTTCCGTTCTTGCTTCTTATAGCATTTGCTATATTTGTAAGGTGTGTATCAGTCACTAAAACTTTTCCCATTAGTAACTCACCTCGTCACCATTAACTAACATAGCGTCAATTTCAGATTTAGTATAATAATTATCTTTATTTGCTATCTTATTCATTGCAATAGATGTACTACCATTACTTAATACACCATTAAAATATATATTTTTCCACGGTTTATCAGTTCTTCCTAAATCACTTTGGCAGTCACTCATAATACAATTATATGTTCCTGTATTAGGGTAAATCGTTATGTTTCCGTCACCTTTACTAAATGCAAATGCTCCACTTGTATTCGAAGTAATCCAAGAATATATTTTATCAGCACTACCAAACACTACTCTTGAATTAGTAGTAGCATTTACACTACTACCAACTGTATTTAAATAAACATTACCGTCTACGTCTAAACTAGAAGTTATATCGTTAGTTATATATTTTTTATTATCTATTTCAGTTTTAGTGTAGTAGTTACTTAAATCTACATCACTTCCACCACCACTACCAGTATCGCCTTTTTCTCCTTTAGGAATAGTGAAATCTAATGTATATTCTGTTCCATTTGGAGTCATTGTTACACTAGCATTAGTACCAGCAGCTCCTGTTGTTGTTGTTCCTACTTTTAATGTAGGTGTAACACCATCTTTACCATTTGATCCAGTACTACCAGTATCGCCTTTATCTCCTTTTGGTCCTTGAGGTCCAGTAGCACCAGTATTACCTTTTGGTCCTTTTAAAGCTTCTAATTGAGCAGAAGTGAACATATCATAAGTAAATGGTTCTCCTCTATCTCCCTTATCTCCCTTTGGTCCTGTTAATCCCATAGGTCCTTGATTACCAGTTTCTCCTTTTATTCCTTGTGGGCCTTGTGGTCCAGTTGCTCCAATAGGTCCTTGTGGTCCAACTTCTCCTTGTGGACCTTGTATCCCTTGAATACCTTGAGGACCTTGTTCTCCTTTTTCGCCTTTTGGAATACCTAAATTCAATACAAAATTAGGTCTAGTACCTGTTATACTTGCTTTTGCTTCCTCAGTTGTTTCTACACTACCTATTTCCATATTAGGTTCAATAAATACTGTTGTAGAAGTTGAAGCGTTACCATTTATCCCTTGTGTAGTAGCGATATTTCCTATTAATTCTTCTGTTCGCATTATTTATCACTACCTTCTGGATATAGTCTAAATATTTTTGCACCTTCTTCGTCATAACCAATTATTGTTTGAGGTGCTGTATCAGGATTTACTTCTATTTCGTACCAATAATCTATTGGTTTACTTATTACTTCGCCTATCTTTGTTTCATCACTTTGTAAGCTAATATTAATTCCTGTTCCTGTTGCTCCTACTACTACGTCTTTTTGTAGTTCTATACAACCACAATCTTTAGATCTAAATACTTTAAATCTTACTACGTCGCCTTCTAAGAACTCATAGTCGCTTCCTTCTATCTTTGCTCCTATTGAGATAGTTCCTATATCTCCACGTGTGATATGTATTGTCTTATCAGAATCAATTTTAAACATTATTCCACCCCCTAAATATCTTTTATATGTTCTAATTCTTCTATTGCTTCTTTAACTGTTACGAATTCTTCTACCGGTTTAATATAACCTCTACCATCTTCTTCTAATATCAATACATCGCCTTCTTTTAAATAAATAGTTGTATGATATTCGCTTTCGAATCCGTCGCCTTTTACCTTAGTTATTGACTTAAACACTAAGTCTTTTAAAGTTTGTTCTACGTTATCGTTTGAGTAGTCTAATGTAGTATCTTTATCTACTACTATTCCTACTTCCATATCTATACTTGGTTTTCTAATGAATTTTTGCATTATTTCACTCCTTCGGCCATTGTTACCGGAGTTGCACCGGTTATACTCTTACAATGAAAAAAGAGAGCGTTAGCCCTCTTATAATTAGTAGTTATTAAGCTTTTACTGGAACTTTGATAACTTGGATTCTTTCTTCGTCGATAACTTTAGCTCCGAATGTATCTAAACCACGAACGATGTCTTTGAATAGTTTTTCAGCTCTTAAAGATTCAACTTCATTGATTTGTCCAGCAAATGCGATAGCTTTTTTACCACGAACGTCACAATATACGTGAGTTGAGTCTTTAGCCATATTGTTAGACATAATAACTTTGAAGTCATCATATACACCAACGATACCTTTTTTGATGTATTCAGGGTTGTTAGTTGATAATGTAATTAATTCATTTTTAAATACGTTATAAACTGCTGGTGAAATTTCGATAACTCCTTCTTCATCAAAGTTTCTTTCTCTTAATGCTACGATAGCTGTGTCGATAGCTTCTTTAACTGCTTCTTGAGATAATGCAGTTGCAGTTGTAGAATTTGCAGCTCCTTTAATTAAGTTAGCGATATATGTATCTCTAGCTACTGCTAATCCGTGTACTGCTTTTCTTTGATATTCTTCTGCTAATCCAGGTACACTTTGAGCTTTGTTAATATCATCAACATAGAAAGCAAAATAGTTAGCTTGGTCAATTGTTAATAATTGTCCTCTATCTGACATTTCTTCAATGCTGATTTCAGCACCAGTATAAGATCCGATAGTTGGTTCTCCAACTCCTAAAATCTTAACTGATTGAGCATATTTACAATCTCCTTCATATTCTCTTAAACAGTTGTCTACTAATTTAGTTTTTAATTCTAGTCCGTCTTGGATTTTTTTACTCCAAATTGTTTGTATAAAATTTGTTACTGCCATTATAAATCATTCCTCTCCTATTATTTCCAATAGGTTGTTGTGATTACCATTTGTGCATTGATTTTTCTACGGCTTCAAATAGTTTTGGGTTCTTATCAAAATCTTCTTTAGTAAATTGCATTGCTTCTTCTCTTGTATAGAAGTCTTTTACTTCATTAGATTTCTCAGTTGTTCCCTTCATACTCCCCATTGGTTCGACCTTTGGCTTAGGTCTATACTTTGAATACTTTTCGTATTTTTCTTTAATTGATAAGTTTGGGTTTAAGTCTTTAGCAAATTCGATAAACTCTTTATCTTCTAATGCTTCTTTACCTACTCCAATACTTGCTAATTCTTTTAAAGATTCTTGTTTAGTTCTTTCTTCTGCTAATTTAGAAAAAACTAGTTTTTCTCTTGATGTCATATTCGCAACACCAATTTGTGCTAATCTTTCTACCTCTTCCACTAATTCGTCATATCCTGCTGAAATAATGTCAGTTGCTTCTGCATTAGCTAATATTTCTTCATCTCTATTAGATAAAGCTCTTTGGTATGGTTTAATATCTACTCCATTGTCTTTGTAGAATCCGTTCATTTTCTTAACGGCTGCTAGAGTATCTTCTTCTCCAATACCTTGTTTAACTACGTTTGCTAGTTCTAAGTCTGCTCCGTAGTCCCTTTCGAAGTCTTTCTTTAACTTTCTTTCTTGACGGCCTAATCTTGTTTTGATGATTTCGTCAAATTCTTCGTCAGTATAAAACTTCCCTTTTGGTTGCTCCTCAGTAGTTTCTACTTCTTCTACCTTCGCACCATCTACTAGTTCTTCTGTTGCTAGTTCTTCAACATTTTCAGTAACATTTGTTACAAGTTCTTCGTTATTTTCCATAACTAAATTCCTTCCCATTTTTACGAGTTTGCTTCTCAGATTCCATAAAGTTTTATGTCGTTAATGCTTGGACAAATAAAAAAAGCACTACTCTACTGGTTGTGCTTCTTCTACCATTGGTTGTTGTGCTGCTTCGGCCATTTTTGCAGCTTGTGCGTCTGGATCGCTATCTATAAACATCTTAGCTCTTTGTTCCATTGCTCTTGCTTGTGCGTCTATCATAGCTATCTTTTCTTGTTCTTCTTCCATTGACTTAATTATTCTTTCTAATTTCGCCTTTGGTGCTACTGCGTCATCATCTAATGTTTCTACATATCTTTTTAATTCAGATAATCTTTGTACATTAAATAATCCTGCTTTAAGCATATTTTCTAAACTTAATTCTTGTGCGTATTTATCAAACGCTCCTTTAGGTGTTATATCGACCTTTACAGAAGCTTTTAGTTGTTCTAGTACTGTTTGTGGTACTTGTACTAATTGAACTTCCTCTTCGCCTGTTTCAGCGTTTAGAAGTTCTTCTTCTAGTGTTAGTCCTTCTATTGAGTATGTAGTCAACATATCTAGCCATATTCTTGCTACATCTTCTATAAATGCCTTTAATGAACTTAATTGTTCTGTTAAAGGTAATTGTGACGCTTGTTGTACTGCTAAAATAGCTCTACCACTTGCACTTTCTGGATTAACTTGTCCTGTTGCTATATCTCCAGCACCAGCTAACTCTCTTGTAGTCTTAATAAGTTCATTTCTTAACTTCTCTACATCTGGCGA
>JAEIGA010003401.1_pt1 | contig 24953 bp, 19 predicted proteins | sample 9270691 | NCBI WGS metagenome assembly JAEIGA01 (sample SAMN17057246, study PRJNA624740) | gut metagenome | biome: biome; isolation source: fecal sample | host: Bos grunniens | place: China: Xizang | collected 2019
CTGTTAACGAGAGAGAGCATTGATGCCTGGGTTGAAGATGCAGAGAACAAAGTATTTTTAGAGGAAAGCATTGTCAAAGAAAAATTGATGGGTGTATTGGCACCATATTTTGAAGAACAGGCCTCTCTGAAAGAAATCCAGCAGTTGATTGTAACGGGAAGTAAGATTGACAAAAATGCTTGTTTTAAACTGCTTCAAGATTATTTGAAAAATCGAGTGGATGTTGCTTGCAAAAAACAGAGTATGTCAGAGTATGTAACATTTATGAAGGAAACACACTCTTTGTGGAGTAAAAATAGTTGTAAGAAATATATTGAAGAGGGTTGTAACTACTTGGTGTCTCGTTGTAGCATGCCGATAGATACCAAGGAGTTGTGTGCATTTACAAAAATCGAAGATAATTTATCAAATCTTCCACAAATCCAAAGGATTTTGGTGAAACTTTCCAGAGAATATTTGGAAGAAACACAGGAAAAAAATCCACAGATGGAGTTGGCATTAGAAACGTTGACGAATTGGCAAACGGGTCTTTTGGCAAATGATGGAGAATTGGTGTTGGCGAAAAAATATTTAAAGAAATGTAAAATGCATTATGAACCAGACGAATTTTTTAAGGACGACGAGATTTTATTAGATGAGCCAAAAGAAGTCGAAAGAACAGAAAAAAATTTAGAGGGTGAACAGTTTTCTGCAAGAGAAATGATTACTTTTTTCAAAAAAATGATTCGTGGAAAAATGGTCAAGGAAGAAATGAGAAGTTTAATTCATTTGTTGTCATTGGCAGAATATTACCTTGATGAAGAGGAAATGTCAGAGCTTGTAGGGGATGTTTGGGAAGTGATAGAAGTAAATCAATTCCCAAAACTGTACAAAATTAGCAAGACGTTTGAAAAAGGTGAGATGAAAGAAGATTTCGTAAAATATGGAACTCATCCGTTACGAAGTGTGTATGAAATATATTATGATTTGCATGAAGATAAAAAAATCAAATATATTGTCAAACACATGGAAGAAGTTTTAAACAGTGAAGCTGCACCATATGCGGAGGAATTACTGGAATTGTTCATCAAAGAATGGCCTGGTGCAAAGGATGAAACCTTTGATAACATCGAGCAAATCTTAAGAATTTGTTGGGATGACACGGAAGAACTGTTAAGACAGGCAGAACGCGTATTATATACAGATATCAAAGTGAAACGAATCCGAGCACGTATGCAAAATACAGATTCTGCACAAGGAAAAGTAGAACAACTCTTTTCAGGAATCAAAGCAAAATTTGTAAACGAGAAGAAAGGAAGATAAATATATGGGAACTTTCGTTTGGTTAGACCGATTTGCCTTCTTGGGCGTATTAATAGCGGCTTTTGGGTTCTTTAAGGTGTATTATAAAGCGAAATTAGAAAACGGTCCAAAAAAGAAAAAAAGCAAAGAAATCGATTATGAAATTTTTTATCAGGGAAAGCGTATCGATACAGGTTATTTTGAATTAGAAAAAGGTCAGAGATTTCGTTTTGGTTTTTCAGACAGCAGAGGATTTCATAACGACTTTAGCTTAAATAAGTACTTTGAAAAAATGGAAGATTATGAGGAAGTCGATGAATTAGAAGAAAAATATGCAGCATGGTTTGAGTTAAAGTGGACAGACAAAGGTATGATCGTAAAACCAGCGTATGAACAAAGTGACAGAGACTACCGAGGAATGAAATTGATTCATTTAAAAAATGGAGAATGCTTAGAAGACGATGGTGAAATTTTTAAAGGAGATATCACTGTTTTAGCAAAAGAGAAAAATAAAAATTCTCTGATGGTTCGAGTGTTTGATTATAACGAAGTGTAATGACGTGTTCTATGAGGATTGCAGGTTATGAAAATTACGAAAAATAGAAAAACAACAAAGCGCTTAGGAATCATGTATGCATTGTTCATGACAATCGGAGTTGCCTTTGGGATTCGTCTGTTTGTGTTGGGAAATGTTTTTGAGGGCGTAGACAAAGAAGTAGAACAGATTGCGCAAAGAGAAGAAGAAGCAGAAGAAAAGTCTGTGGTTGCCAAAGCAACAGTGATGGGTAACATTTATGACCGAAATAGAAAACTTCTGGTTACAACAAGTTTAAGTGACGGTTCATTGCAGTATAAACATGATACGGCATATACCAATACGATTGGGTTTTTTATCCGTAAGAAAGGTTCGATGTTGCTGATGGAAAACTATGAACCAGACCTTTTCTATACCAAGGGAGATACCAATAAAGGTCGAAATCTGATGCTTACGTTAGATGCAACGGTACAGGAATATGCACATCAGCTCATTCAAATGGGTTCACAGGAAAAAGGATCCATTACGGTATTAGACGCAAAAACAGGAGCTGTGATTGCGATGGCATCAAATCCATCTGTGAGTATTCAGGAAATCCAAAATTACTGTAGTGGTGATGTGGAAGTTGGAACCTGGAGAGATTTTGTTTTAAATGCGGATAAATACGCAGAACCTTTGACATCGCCAACTGTTCCAGGAAGTATTTTCAAAATCGTAACAAGTATTGGTATTTTGGAAAATGGCTTGGAAAATGAAACGGTATTAGATGAAGGTGTCTGGGAAAAAGCAGAAGAACGTAACGCTGACGGAACAATCAAGAAAGGTTATGTAAAAATCGAAAATTCCAAGAAAGCTAGATATGGAAATATTTCTTTTGAACGAGGATTTATCAAATCGTCCAATATTTATTTTGGAAGAATGGCATATGAAAAGCTTGGCTGGAATGTGCTGAGTGATATTGTAAAACGTTGTAAGGTAGGCGAAATGCTCAAATTTGATTTTGGTCTGGTGGAATCGGTATATAGTAGTGAGTTAGAGCCATTTGACCAAAGCTATCCAAATGAAGATTTGGCAAGAGCTGCTTTTGGATATGGTTCTGTTCGTTTGACCAGTCTTCAAGCTGCCATGATTACACAGGGAATTGCCAATGATGGTGTGATGTGCTCTCCTTATATGGTAGACAGTATTTATGAAACTGCTGGATATGAAATTGCAGATGGCGAGTATTACTATGAATTGGGCGATGAAGTGGCAAGTATCAGTGGAGCTCCTTATAAAAGAGGCGAAAAAACACAGATTACCAATGCAGAAGTTGCGAACAAAATTACGGATGCGATGTTAGGGGTATATGAAGATAAATGGGCTTCTAGCAGTGTAGAGGGCGTAACATCTGGAGGAATCGTAGTCAATGGTGTAAAATATCCTGTGGCAATCAAGACAGGAACTGCAGATATTGATACGAGTATGGAAGACTATAACAATACATGGATGGTTTCTTTTGCACCAGCAGATGACCCACAGTATGTTGTAGTTGTCAATCGCTTTGGTATCGACAGTGGATATGGCGCACATCTTTTTGACGATGTAATGAAAATGTACAGCGTTTTATTCCAATAACGATACGAAAGATAAAAAATGAGGTGATAAAGCATGAAATATAAAAAAGGCAGTATCATAGATGATTTGTCCAGTGGAAAAAAGATTCGTATTGAGCAGTCTGCTAAAACAAATGGTGGAAATCCGAATAAATATTGGGTGCAGGGTATGTTTGTATGCGATGAGATGGCAAAATCCTTCAACGGGCGCAAATGCAATGGCTGTGCGAACCGTTGTGGTGACAAACCACTGTTTATCAAAGTCTATGAAGGACAGGAAGAAACACAGATTATCGAGGGGATGAAAAATCAGGGAGAAATTCAGATTGTATCTCCTTATATTGCGAAAACTTATGGAACGATTCAGGAACAGGATTCGATTTGTGTGGTAATGGAATATGTAGATGGCAAAAATTTAAATGTTTTTTGCAGAACCTTAGAAAACATTATCAACGAAACGACAGGGAAGTGTTTAAGTGGCAGAGAACAGCTTTTAATCAAATATCGTCTGATGCGCCAGATGCTGTATGCAGTGCGTGATTATCAGAGATTTCGTCAGGAACATGGTGATGGCGTACATTTAGATTTGAAACCAGAGCATTTTCTTGTTTATAAAGGGTATGATTGGAACGATTTTTCCATTAAATTGATTGATTTTGAAAGTTTTATTAACGAAGGTCAGGATTTGAAGGTCTTTCAGATGACAAGCTACTATGCACATCCAGAGCAAATTGCTTGTTTTCAACAGTTGAAATCTTCGATTCAGGTTCGTGCAAACTGGGATTATTATGCATTGGCACTTGTCTTCTTTGAGATGTTGGAGGAAAAAACATTTTATTCTGAGAAAGAAGTACAAGCGCGTTACGAAGCTCCAGAGGATGTGAAAAAAGAAATTTGTCTGAAAAAACACAGTGCGGATATGCAAGAAAAAGAACAGGAGCAGTTGACTGCTTTGTTGGAAAAGATGATATCTTTGGATAACCCATATCGAAAGGTACGCGATATTCTGGAAGCATTTCAGAACTTTTTGGATACCTGGGTGGAAGAGTCTGAAATTGAACTTTTAAAAGGCTCAGAGTTTTTAAAAATGACCGAACAGGAATTGGTATATGCACCTTATGTGCAGGTTGGTTTTAACGTAAAAGTGAAAAATCATACCTCATTTTATCAGTATTTTGAAGTGATGCAGGGTGGAATTGTGCCTCTGGTTTGTGGTGCAAACCTTCCAGCAAGTGATAAAAAATATGTTGGTAAAACGTTAGGATATTTGTACGAAAGCAATGGAAATGTAAAATTTTTATGGCTGCAGGGAGAACATATCTTAGAACTTGAAAAAGGATGCAGTATTCCGTTACCAGAAGGAAGCCTTAGTGTGTGCAGAATCCAAAATATGGGATGTGCAGTTAAATATACCGAAGAAAGTACAGAAGTAATCGAAGAAGAACAAAGTGGAATTGACTTAATTTAAAGGAGTCACAGGATGAAAAATATACAGATAGTCGTAGATGTTTCGATGTCTACAAAAGAAATGATTGGTCTGGTATATGTATTTTTAGACCAGTTTTTATCACATGTACAAGAAAATAAAGATGATACACAGGTTAGCTATCAGCTGACATGGTTTTCAGGAGATACCTGTGAAACGGTAAGTTTTCCAAATGGCTCTTTTCGTACCGAAAGTCTTGACCGCTTAATGGGTGCCTTCAAACAGTTAAAAATTAAAAAAGGTAAAAAGACAAACGCCCAAATGATACAAAATGCACTGTTACAGTCGATGGAATGTGCCTGCCTAGACGGGGATGCCAAAGACCAGGTGTTGTTGTATTTTACAGATTATCATTTGACGAGTCTCGTAAATGTTGTAAAATCCGCTGGAATTAGTCGAGCATTTTTGTTTGTTCCAAAAGACCAGGGGGCTTATTATAAGTTCCGCATTGTCAACAATGAAAATCGTGCACAAAAGCTGATGCCAATGGTAGTTTGGGATGTCAATGAATTGAAAAAGAAATTATCACCAGAAGATATGAATTGCTTGATGCATTATTTTATCAAGCGAAGATAGGAGGGCAAGTGATGGAAAGAGTACAAATGAAAACAAAGTCAGCAGTGGTCTGCTATTGTTTGATGGGTGCGAAAAACAACAGTGAAAAAGTTTCTACATTGCTCGGATGGTGTCAGGAAACCTTTGAAAATGCAGGGTATCGAGAACTCTCACAGGGATTTGTGGTAGGTCGAAAAATCCCTGTGGCGATGGATTTTTGTAAATATCCATTTGGATTTCGTGCACAGGTTGATGAATCAGAATATAACAATTCCTATGTGGAAAATCTCGTGTTAAGTTATGGATTATTATCTTCTGCGGTTTCTTCCCCAGAATTTGCACATCAAAAAGAAATGACCGACTACTATTTGGTACTGTTGATGACAGATGAAAAATATAATAGAGATAAGTTGTTTCCTATTATAAAAGTGTTTGAAAAACTAAAAGAACAGTGCAATTTAAGTGTCTGTGCGTTGTTGGTCAATGGAAAAAGCTACTATGATGCTGCAGGTACTTTTGGCGATTTCATAGAGTGTAATAACAAAGAGGCACTAGGATTTCAGCTGTTATGTGCAAAAGAGGGAATGTAAACATGAAAAGAAAATTAAACAAAAATTACGAGAAGTTAAAACGTAAAGCCCAAGAAAAAACACAGCAGATTTTACAAGGGGAAACCACACAGAAAGAAGAACAAGAATTTTCTTTTACACAAGGGGAAGAGGCAAAGGGTAAGCAGGTAGGTGTATCGCCAGTGGCTACACCAACTCCTGACCCAACTCCTGCTCCAGCTCAAGAAAACACAGAAAGTATTAAAATTACAATGCTTGGTGCTTCTGGTTCTGGAAAAACAGTTTTCTTATCTGGAATATATCAAACCTTAGTCAGTGCTACTGCACACGGTTTCTTCCTTAGTATTGATGAGGATGCAAAACGAAGCGAACAATTTCGTTCCTTAGAAGGTATTTCTTTGATAACAGAAGATAAAGATGAAGGATTTAAAGTCATTGGATTTCCAAGTGGTACTGCAGTTACCAAAACATACGATTTTACATTAAAAAGTAAGGGTAGAAGTTATTTCCCTTTTGAGTTTTGGGACTATCGTGGAAATTTAGTATCCGAAGTTACACCAGGAAGTAAGGCAACAACGGATAAGGCAGAAATTGAGAGTTTTCGAGAACATTTAAGAAAGAGCGATGTTTTGCTGATTTTTGCGGATGCTACCAAAATCAGTCAGTACGATGTGCCATCTGTAAGAAAAATGAAAAGTCAGGCTTATCTGATGGAGAAAGTATTCAATACAGTGCTCGATATGGTAGAGAGAGAGTACCATGTAATCTTAGTACTTACCAAGATTGATGATCAAGATGTAAAGATTGAAGATAAGAAAGATAATTATAAATTACTTTGTGAAAAAGCGATGGAAGTTTTTTCTTCTATTCGAGATGGAAGTAAGACATTTGCGATGATTCCTGTTTCTGCAGTTGGAGAAAATAAAACTGAAAAAGTTATTTTAGAAGACGATGATGGAAAAATTATTCGTACAACGAAGTTGAAAAAAGATGTTGTTCCAAGCCCAATTAACATCAATACGGTAATGATCTATGCCTGTATGCGTGTTTTGAAAAATAAAGTGCAAAAGATTCAGAGAGAAATAAAATATTTGTGGAAAGATGCAGAAGAAATCGAAGAATCCTATGCTCGTCTTCGCGGAAAAGATTTACGAAAACGCCAAGAAGAATATGACAAAATTGTTTTTGGCGAGATTCCAAACAAGGAAGCAGAGCAGAAAAAAATCGAAGATGATATCAAAGAAATTAAAAAGGTGTATGGCACAACTTTAAGAGAGAACACCTATTATAAGAAGGAGTGATTGGATGAAATTTGATACATTGTTTTATTCAAGAACTTGTGGTAAGGATTATAGCTGGATTTGTAAACCATCATATGTAGATGAAAGCATTGATAATAAACTCCGTCCTTTGTTTCTGATGATAGAATCAAAATACAATGCGAACTTTTTCCTGAACGAAGGGAAGGCGAATTATTATTTCTTCTTGGAAGAAGAATATTGTGCCCTCTGTTATTTGTATTTTACCAATCGAACCGATTTTGTAGGAAGAAAGATTTATGCTTTGGAAGGAGTCTGCTGTGAAAAATCAGAAGCTCGCAAGATGTGGAAAGCTTTGTTTGATATTATTTGCAGACTTTGTGAGAATCCAAAAAGACTTCGAAGATACATGTCCCCAGAATTGGATAGCGAACACTTTTTGGAATCCATCGATTTTCCTGAAATAAAGACGGATTGGCTTTCAACATTTAAGGATGCAATGTTTGCGAACTTAAAAGACGAGATGAACAGTATGGATAGAATGTACTCGTTTATCTTTGGAACGAGAGATGCAGACTTTTATCCTTTGAAATTAGAAAGAAACTATAAGTTTGGTGAAGAAAGAAAATCCTTTGCGCGTGCATCAGAACTAGAAATTGTGCCTATTCCATCGGAATATTGCGATGTCAGTGTGTTTTTTAGTAAGTATCGTGGAGAATATCTGATGAGTATGGTCTCTTTGACCGAGCAGGAAGATATGATATTTAGCTACGAAAACATCGATTGTTTTTGGAATGGGACCCTTCTTTTGTCAAAACTGTATCAATACCAAAAGATTGTCAAAGATGAGATTGCTGCGTTTGGATATCGAATGAAAACACATACCGAAGGCAGACGAAATATCAGAAAAACCAAAAGTTTAAGAATTGAGAAAAATAGCTTTTATGAATGCAAGGACAATTTAAAAATCTGGCAGATGAATGGCGAGTTATACGATGGGGATGGGGATGTAGAAGAATTTAAAGAAGAATCCCATGCTCTGATTCGTCAGTTTTTTCAGTATGCAAGAAGAATTGATAGCCTTTATTTTGGCACGCATGCGTGGGAAACAGTCTATATTTTGAATCTTTCCTCGGGAATCTGGGTATTTTCCTTTGGTCTGCAAAGCGAAATGAGAAACAGCAAAATCCGTAAACATTATGTTTTTGATGGAATCTATATACCAAGTGAGACAAAACAGATGGGTTGGACGTATTTGGATTCGATTATGGACAAATATGTTTTGAATAAAAGGCAATATTCGCAGGCATTTATCAGTGCATATGAAAAATGCCAACAAGACATGACAAAATGCACACATCCATTTAGCTGTGTTGTGACTTCCCTGCCAGATGGTAATTTTCCAAAGCTGTCCGGTTTGAAGGTTTACACGATAAATGGAAAGAAAAATCTGTTTCAAGCCAAAATTAAAGTTTGGAACGGAGAGGGACTTCCAACCTTACTAGATGAAAGAAAGTTACGATTAAAAAGTTATCGAATGGTTGCCCCTGCTCTTTATCGAAAAACATGGTATTTAGAAGGAAAAGGGATGAGAAAAGAAAAGTGGACACTTGATAGTATCGAAGAAAATAGTTGTGAGATGACACAGCTGTGGGAAGAAGTGTGTGTGTGCGAGCCACGTTTGTTTGAATGTTTGGACATGGATTAGGATGAAACGTATATTGAAACTGCAGATGATTTCTGATATTGCAGTTTCAATATACGTTCTAACGTACGAAGGAGTAGAGAAAAATGTCGCTGTATAAACCAGGAAGACCGAAAAAGTATAATCCAACAACAAAGACTGGAAATAAACCACCAGAAAAGGCTGGAGAATATCGTATTCGAGATAAAGAAGGCAAGTTGGTTTATATCGGTGAAACGAATAACTTACAAAGAAGAATGAACGAACACTTACGGACAGGAAAAATGTCGAATTGTGAAGAAGAAAGATACACTTTTGAGTGGAAAGTTGCAGATGGGCGTTCTAGTTCTGTGACGAGAAGAGAACATGAACGTAAAAAAATAGATGAGCATATGCCCAAAATGAACAAATCAAAAGGCGGAGAAGGGCGCATTGCGAAGAAAAAGAAGTGATATAAATTAAATGATAAAAGATTAAAAATAGGGTGAAAACACTATCGGCTATAGAAATAGATGGAGATTGTGTTTTGCCCTTTTTTTGTTGATAAAAGTAAGAATATCGTATAAAATAAATATAATTGTTAGATAAAAAGAGGATGGATTAGAATGTATACAAAATATAACAAGGCATTTACGCATGGTGGTTTATTTCACGCAGATGATGTTTTTTCAACAGCACTGCTATTGATTTTAAACCCAGAGATTTGTATTTTTAGAGGTTTTCAGGTTCCTGAGGATTTTGATGGAATTGTATATGATATTGGATTTGGGAAATACGACCATCATCAGGCAGATAAGAGAGTACGTGAAAATGGAGTTCCTTATGCAGCATTTGGATTGTTGTGGGAGGAATTTGGTGCAAGTCTTGTAGGAGAAGAGGCAGCAATAAGATTTGATGAAAATTTTGTACAGCCATTGGATTTGGCAGATAACACAGGGAAAGAATATTTGCTTTCGATGTTGATTTCGGACCGAAATACGACATGGAAAGAGTCTGACATAGACAATGAGAAACGTTTCTGGGAAGCAGTTGCATTTGCAAAGGATATCTTACAATATCGTTTTTCACAGATGAATGCAGAACAAGAAGCATACGAAATTGTACGTTCTTGGACGAAAAACATGAAGAACCAAATCTTATATATGGAACGTGCATTGCCATGGAAACATGTGGCTAAAGAGCTGGATTGTTTGTTTGTCATTTATCCGTCAAATCGTGGAGGGTATAATGTACAGGCTGTTCCACAAAAAGAGGATAAACATACACTAAAACTTCCTTTCCCAGAATCTTGGAGGGGAAAAACAGAACAGGAATTATCAGAAATAACTGGAATAAATGGACTTACTTTTTGTCATGCATCGGGATTTTTGTGTGCTGTGGAAACATTAGAAGAGGCATATGAGGTTGCCAATCTGGCAATGAAAATAGGTACGGCAGATTAAAGGAGAAACAACATTATGGAGAAAAAGACGGAAAAAATATTACTTCTTACGTTAGGAACAGGAGCATTAGCGGAAGAAAAAGAATCGGCAGAAAGATTAGAGGAAGTTTTAAATAAAGGAACCGCAGCATATAGAGCTGCTAATTATTGTTTTGATGGGGAAAAAAGTCAGGACGTAATTAAAAGTGAATTTATTGCACATCCATTGATTCAAACATTTCAGCCAGACAAAATTGTTATTTTGGGCACCATCAAGTCTAGTTGGGCTGCTTTTTACGCCAAATTTAGTAATGTTTGCGAAGAATCTGTCCGAACATTGTGTAGAATGGAATGTAATGGCGGTAAAGATACTTCAAAAGAAGAATTGTTAGAGTATGGAAAAACAATTACTCAAATCTATCAAAATGAATTGAATCAGCCTCCTTTTTCACGAAAAACGAAGGTAGAAGTAATCCTGACCAGATATGGAATTTGTGAAAATGAATTGCTGGAAAACTATGAGTTGATTCATCAAATCGGAAAAACACTGAATAAAGATACAAAATATGAAATTGCATTTGATATCACACATTCTTTCCGTTCACTTCCTATTTATAATCTTGTAATTTTAAATTATTTCAAGTCTGTTTCGGATTTTGACATTCAAATCAAACATATTTTTTATGGAAATTTGGAAGTATGCAGGGAAAACCATAACATTGCTCAGATTGTGGACTTAGCTGATTTAGTAGAAGTTATGGAATTGACGAATGGTGTCAGTGAATTTAGAAATACAGGAAATGCCACCACTTTATTGCAGATTATTCCAGAAGAAGAACAGGAATTGAAATTGGCCTTAGAAAAATTTGATTGGGCAACGCAAGGAAATGCATTTGATAAGATTGACAAAGCGTTGCAAGAACTTATGGATATTGTTTCGCGACCTGGTAAAAACAAAAGCAAATATGCAGATTTGAGAAATATGATTTACCAAGTAATTCTTTCGAAGTATTTCCAGCAAAATGGAGTACGTGTAAAGACAATACAAGACATTAAAAAATTATCAGTTGCTGAAAAACAGTTTGCGACATGCAAATGGTATTTGAATCAAAATCGTTATGGTCAGGCACTTGCAACTGGTTTGGAAGCACTTCGAAGTATGTTGGTTCCTCTTTATCTCGAATTAAAAAGTATAGATGTGACACAGGCAAATTGTGATAATGAGAATCATAGAAAAGCTGCGATTCAGCGTTTAGAAAAGATTAAAAAATACTTAGAAAAAACTGGTGGTAAACAAAATAATATCCAGAGATTGTTTGGCGAATTGGAGCAATGTCGTATGTGTGCTGTGCCAATTCGAAATGTTTTTGCTCATAACTTAAAAGAAAATGTAAAGTGTCTTTGTGAGCAGTGCAGTACAAGTGGAAGTTTGTCAGACGATTATTGTTCGAAGAAAATCACACAAACATTTATTTCGAAACTGGAACAATTATACGGATATATGTGTCATAACCACGAGCAGGTAAAAAAAGTTTATCAGAAAGACTATACGGAATCCAAAAAAGGAACTGCTTCTGAAAAAATGAGCAATGCACGTATTATTATTTCGGAACAAAAATTAGAAAGCTATGTTTATGATGGATTTAAGAAAAGCGTTAAAAAAACATATGATGTATATCGTTTAGATGACAAAATTTTAAATGCTCTTAAAAATAAAAAGAGTACGGTGAGTGCTGCATTTTACATGAATTATTTCAAGGAAATGTGTAGTGAAACGAAAAATTTATGTTTTATATTGGAAGGTTTAAATATCACAAAAATCTTACATTATGCTCCAGCTCTTCGATTTATTGGGGGTAATCCGATGATGAAAGATGGAAAAGTAATTGGTAATTTGGAATATGAAATCGATTGGGAAGCGGTAGAAAGAACGGATTTGGGAGATGATTTGGAAACATTGTTGAATACCAAATTAGTAAAATGTTAAGAGTGGAAAGAAGGTACTTTATGAAAGAATGTGTATTGGTCATCTTGGAAGTCTCGCAAAAGCAGGCGTACATATTTAGTAGCAATAAACTAAAAGATAATATTGTCAATTCCTCTGTAATTGCATGGATTATGAGTGGAGCATATTTTGAAGAGACTGCTGGTAATAAGCAAATTTTCTCTGAAGCAAAGAATATGGTGTATTCAGGTGGAGGACATACGGTATTAGAATTTGAATCTTGCGAAAAAGCCAGAGAATTTGTCATGTTATTAACAAAACAGATTCATCAGGATTATGAAGGGATTCAGGTATTTGCATCTATTATGAAATACGATAACAAACTGTCCCCATCGAAAAATCTTAAAAATTTAACTGCAAAATTGGAATATAAAAAATCCATTCGTAAATCAGCATTTCATCAAGGTAGTTATGGAATTGAAAAAATTGACACGAACACATTAGAACCTGTACGTGTGTTAGAAACAGACAAACAGGCAATGCCAAAACAGGAAGAAGTTCAGGATAAAGCCTTATGTCCAAAAGGATTTGAACGAACATTTCGATTTGAAGAACTTGGTGGAAGTAAGAATGATACAAATTTCATCGCCGTAGTACATATCGATGGAAATGCCATGGGCAAGCGAGTTGAAAAATTTTATCAGACATATGACCACTTAAATTGGGAAGATTTTAAAATTAAGGTAAGAAAGTTTAGTGCATCGATTGATAAAGATTTTAAACAGTCTTACTTAGAAATGGCAGACCATGTGGCAGATATCGTTCGAAAAAATGGTCTGGAACAGTTAAATCTTTCATCAGGAAAATTGCCAATTCGAAGAATTATTACTGCGGGAGATGATATTTGCTTTGTCAGTGAAGGTCGAATTGGTGTAGAGTGCGCTGCATTATTCCTGAAAAAATTAAGTGCTAAGATAAATGAGGAAGACCATTTGCCATATTCTGCTTGTGCAGGTGTAGCGATTGTACATCAAAAATATCCATTTTTTAAAGCATACGAGTTATCGGAGTTATTGTGTTCCAATGCGAAAAAATTTGGTGCATCATTAAGTTCAGATGGTACAGGTGCAGATGTTTGTGCCATAGATTGGCATGTAGAATTTGGGGAAGTGAAAGATACTTTAGATGATATTCGAAAAGAATATCGAACCAAGGATGGATGGAATCTGGAACTTCGACCATACCTTGTGTCTACGACTAAGAAAATAGAGCAAGAGGAACCATTCCGACAGTATGAAAAATTCCGTAAATTGCTTACACGAATCCAGAAACAGGAAATTAATCATGCGAGAGGAAAATTAAAGGAACTTCGTGGTGTGTTAAAACAGGGTGAGGATGCAACTGAGTATTTCCTTAAATTTAATAAGATAGAATCCTTGAAAATGATGTGTTATCAGGATATTTTTGTAGAACTTCAGACAAATAGAATTGCAACTGGTCAGAGACTTGATGCAAAAATCTTTGTGAAAACAAAGGACGAAAAGATTCGTTCGTTGTTGTTTGATGCAATTGAAATGTTAGATACATTTTTACCATTAGAAGATAAGGGGGGAAGACCATGAAAATAAAAATGGAGCTTTTGTCAGATGTGATATTTGGCAATGGTATGAGTGTTCCTGGAGGAGAGGATATCTCTGTGTTACATGATGCCAATGGTTTTCCTTACTATAAAGGTGGAACATTTAAAGGGATTTTTCGTGAAGAATTGATTCGCTATTTGGATTGGACTTGTGAAGATGAAAAAGAACGAGAAGGTATTGTAAAGCGCTTGTTAGGAGAGAGTGGAAGTGATATCGAGAGTGACGGAAAATTGATTTTTTCTGATTTCACCTTATCGGATGCTGTTCGTTATCATTTTTTGTCCGCTTTAGGAGAAGATGCGTCAGATGATATCTTAAATGCATTTACGCATATGCGTTCCTTCACAAAAATAAATGAAAATGGTGTTGCCCAGGAAGGTAGTTTGCGAAGTGGGCGATGTGTGAATAAAGGTTTGTGTTTTTATGGAGAACTTTCCTGTAAGGAAAGTGATAAAGCGTTGGTACGAGAAGTCCTTTCTTTGGTGAAATGGATTGGAAGTATGAGAAATCGTGGATTTGGAAAAGTAAAGATTAGTATGATGAACTAGGAGGGAGAACGATGAGTCGATATATAAAATATGTGATAAAAAATATAGAACCTCTTAGAATTGCTGATGACAGTTCAAGTCAGAATGGGCAGACGATAACCTTACGTTATATCCCAGGAAGTGCGATAAGAGGGTATCTTATCAATCAGTTGGCGAAAGAAACGAATTTTGAGGAAATCAAGAAAGAATTGTTTTCCACAAAAACGAAATATTTGAATGCATATTTGACGGTGGATGGGAAAGCATTACTGCCATCGCCAAAGGGATTTTATGAAAATAAGCAGGAATGTACAGGCAAAAAACAAATTCAAAATGTGGTGGTAAATAAAGAATTTTCAGGCGAATGTAAAAGAGCATCGTTAGGAAGATATTGCTATATGCAAGGTGACTGTATCTATTATTATAATGTAGATACTTCTTCTGATTTGAAAATTAAAATCAATTTGCAGGAACAAGAGAAACAAAATGTTTTTCGAAATGATTATATTACCGAAGGACATACATTTACAGGATATATTTCCGTAGAAAATCAGGAAATTGCGAAAAAAATAAAGGCTCTTTTCAAGGGGAATATTTTACTGGGAAATGCTCGTTCTTCTGGATGTGGAAAATGTAAGGTTGTAGAATGCAGTGAAATAAACTCTTTGCCATATGAGTTCTATATGCCGAAAAAAAATCTGCAAAACAAGTGCTATATGATGTTGTTGTCTGCAACCGCAATGCGAAACGTAGATGGAGAACTCTGTGGTCTGGATGAAACTTATCTGGAAGAAAAACTTGGTGTAACAGGATTGAAAATAGAATGTTGCTCAACTTCTACGGTTACAGTTCGAGGATATAACCGCATGTGGGGAACAAAGATTCCATCGGTGGTTATGTATGAACAGGGAAGTGTGTTCCAATTTACTTATCAAGGTGTTTTGAGCGTGGCAAAGATGAAACAGTTGATGGAGGAAGGAATTGGGATTCGACGAAATGAAGGATTTGGACGTGTCCTCTTTTTGAATGATTACGAAAAAATCCAATATAAACTAGCGGGAACTGTGGAAACGAAGCTGAAAAATACAACACCTTCCGTCAATGAAGAAGATAAGAAAGTGCTCAGGATTGCTGCGAAAGGATATTATAATAACATTTTGCTCAAAAAAATTGAGGAATATGTTGTAAAAAATCCATTGGACAGAAGATTTATCAGTAATAGTCAGTTGGGTGTGATAGAGTCTTTGGTTTATGCGTATCAGTATAATCCGATGCTTGGTGTGAAAAAGATTGAAGAATATTTGGCGCATACAGGAAATAAGCAAAGTGAGATGAAAGTGCAGAAAGCAAAGAAAAACGTCATGGTATTTGGAAATTATGTTTTGGATATCCTAAGTAGTGATTTGCCTGTCTTTTTGAATCTGAACTATAATAAAATTATGGGTTGGAAGATTTCGGATGTATTGACACCCGAAGAATTGTTACATATGAAGTTTTTGTTGATTCAGAATTTGATTCGTTATGAATACAAGAAAGGGGAAGTATAATGGCTCAGAAAAATACGTATCGTTCCATTGTGAAATATGTTGTAACTGCTATTTGTACCCAGCCTCTTCATGTAGGAAATGCAGTTGGAGAGAAAGAACAGGTATTGGTACATCCTGTGAACCATATTCCTTTTGTGCAGGCTTCTAGTATCGCAGGTGTCTTTCGTGGGTATTGTGAAAATACGAAGGGAAAAAAAGTTTGCGAAGAATTATTTGGATATGAACGTTTGCAAGCGGGAAGTAATGCGTTTGAGCTTCAAAGTAAGTTGCGCATGGAAGATGGTGTTATTTTAAAGGATAAAAATGAGGATGCGAAAGGTTTACAAATGGAACTTCGCCCTCATGTAAGCATCGACGATGCAACAGGTACTTGTAAAAGTCAAGAGGTACAAGGTTCGAATGTAAAAGCTGGAAATAAATTTAATATGGAGTACATTGGAGCTGGTACAAAAATTAAATTTTCGATGTACTTGTATGAGGAAGATTTGGACTCTGTTGTAAGAGAAATCCTTTCAGCGATGAATGGAGATACCATTCAGTTTGGTGGAAAGAAAAGCAATGGTTGTGGTTATATGAAAGTGGAAAAGCTTTTGTATAAGAAATTTGATATGACCAAAAAGAACGACCGCACTTGTTGGTATCGAGAAGATTCTTTGCGAGAATCGGAATATGAAGATATTACGAAGACATTAAAATTCAATCACGACGATATCTATGCATATCGAATTGCTGTAAAAGCAAAAACAGAGAATCAGTTGCTTGTAAAGAGTTTGGTGGTTTCGGACTATGGGAAAGATGCACCAAAAGCAGTCAATATACAAAATGCAAAGGACGAATATATTATCCCTGGAAGTTCTTTCAAAGGCGCAATTCGAAGTCAAATGACAAAGATTGCTGGATTTTTGCAACAGAAGGGCATCTTGACGGAAGATGTAATTGGAAATACTTTTGGTATGAAAGGCAAAGATTACAGCGAAAATAAGGTAGGAAATATTCGATTTTTTGATACTGTGGTAGGAAATAAAGAGGAAAATGATAAAGCAGAGCTTTCACATAGAATCCATATCGATAAGTTTACTGGTGGTGTCATGAATGGAAGTTTATTCAGTGAAAAAAATATTTCTGGTCAGATGAATTTTAGTATTGGAATTTTGAATAAAAATAATCCAGAACAAAGCTGTGCGGTATTGCTTTATGCATTGCGTGACCTTGCAGTAGGGATGATGAGTGTAGGAAGTGGATATAGCATAGGAAAAGGCTATGTAAATGTTGACAAGATTGAAATTCAAAGAGCAGATAAGAAAACTGCTGTGATTGACATAACAAACGGAAGTGTGCAAGACTCAGATCATGTGATTGCGAACTGTTTTTTGGCTATGAACAGGAAGGAGTGCTAGGATGGGAATCGGATATAAAAAATGTGAAAAAACGATAAATTCTGCATGTTCTGACTGGAAGCAATACAAGTATGTATTATTATACAATATGAGTAGCTTGGTGTTGGATAAAGCGGAAAACGTAGATAAAATTGATTGGGAAGAATGTTTGGAAGCGTATTTTTTTGATGAGACGAAGATGCTTCATGTATTTGAATACGATGGTCAATTAAAAGCAGTGGAAGTAGAAGATGAAAATCCAGAGCACATTTCTTTGAAAAAATATGTGTTGCAGCCAAAATTCGGTAAGTTAGGGAAATATCTTATGGTAAAAGAATATTTAACCTACGATGAAGATGGTCAAGTGGTAGTTTCGTTGACTAGATTAAGCGGGATTGCGTAAGGAGGTATCACATGGCAAAACCATATTATAATGCACAAAAAAATAATAATCCTCCTGTGGAACTTTTCAGTTCTCCATATAATTTTGTTTCTTTTTCAGACCGTGTCTATGAATATGGAGAACGTCAGCTTATCAAACATAATGATAGTTCCAAAGAAACTTTTTCTGGAGAAATCACTTATGAGATTGAGGCGAAAACACCGATTTGTATTGATGATGGAAAATTACATTTTCATAAGAATGCAAAAGGACAGTATTCCATTCCAGGAAGTACCATGCGAGGATTGATTCGCAATAATGTTCAGGTGTTAGGTCTTTCTAGTTATTCTGATGATATTGATGATTATTCTTTGATGTATCGTCATGTGGCAGCTGGTGCAAATAAAGATCTTTACAATAAGATTTTAGGTGCAGGAACAACTACTATTATGGTTGGAAAAGAGACTGCAAGTGTGAGTGTTCTTAAGAAAGTAAGAGCGGGATATATCAAAAAAGAAAACGGAAAATATTTCATTTATAAGACTTGTTTGGATCAGATTGATGCATCTTTTGGTGAGATGAATTATTATTTGCTCAGTGAGAAAAAGATTATTCATGATTATTTAAATTCTCAAAAATATAAAAGCAAATTTCAATACAGTTACTTTGTTAGAAATGGACAAAGTAAAATGCAACATAATTTGAAACCATTTGTGGAAAAAGAAGAAAAAGGAAGAAAGAAGTATATTGGAGAGCCAAATAGAGATTACAAACCTTATATGGAACAAATCTCTTATGAATTAGAAGGAAAAAGAACGGTTTCGGCGGTAGCGAAGGCAGGAGTATATTCGAAAAAAGGATATGTCGTAAGTTCTGGTGTCATGATGGAAAAGAAAGTAATTTATATTGTTCCAGAAATTGACTATAAAAAAGAAGCCATTGCTATATCTCAAAAGGATGTGGATGCATTCCTGATTGACTTTAAGAAACGAAAAAATGTGTTAAAAGCACAGAACTTTTTTGCTTTGCCTGAAAAAGATGGTGAAATAAAGCCAGTATTTTATATTGAAGATAAGGTTCATGAGCGTTTGTATTTTGGATTTACACCAAGATTGAGACTGTTTTATGATTATACCATCAAGGCAGGATTGAAGAAAGCACACAAAGCAGATATCACGGATTATAATAAGGCGATGTTTGGAAGTGAAGAATTTAAATCAAGAATATCATTTTCAGATGCTGTACTTAAAAATAATAAACGACCATTGGCAATAGAATCTGTTATTTTGGCAGAACCAAGACCAACCAGTTACTTGGATTATTTAACACAGGGAAAACAAGTGGCTACATATAATTCAGAGAAATTTGAATTAAGAGGTGTGAAACAATATTGGTTACATAAGAATACGATTGCTGGCAATGTAGATCCAAAGCAGGCACGTGTTGCATCAAAATTGGAACCATTACCTGCGGGAAGTATGTTTGAAGGAAAGATTCGTTTTAAAAATCTTTCCAAGGATGAGCTTGGCTTATTGCTTTGGAGTGTTCAGTTAAATAAAAATTCCTGGATGAATGTAGGAAAAGCGAAAGCGTATGGATATGGTGCGATTTCCGTAAAAATTAAATCGGCAAAGAAATTTAACCAAGAAAAAGCATACGCATTTGGTGGAGGTTTGGAATTAAATCCGTTTGACAATATTGATATTCCAAGCACCATTGCTTTTTATAAGAAAACAATCAATCAGTTCCTGAAGAACCAGTCTATTGATGAATTGCGTTCTGTAAAAGAATTCTTTGCGATGAAAGATAGCAGCAAGATACCAGAGAATAAGAAAACGAGCTATACACCATTGAAGTTATATGCTAGTCGTAGATCAGGAGTTCCACAAGTAAGCAAAATAGTATCATTAGATTAAAAAAGGAGAAAGAGCGTGGAAATGATGTCAGATTTTGTAATCAATGAAAATGATGTGTTAACAAAATACACTGGAAGTGATGACGTTATTGTGATTCCAGATGGAGTACGTGAGATTTCATGGGGGACTTTTAATGGAAAGAAGGAAACGATGAAGGAAGTGGTAATTCCTGAATCTGTAGAAGAAATTGGAAACGGAGTATTTTCCTATTGTCCAAATCTGGAAAAGGTTATGATTTTAGGTAATGGTTTAAAGAAGATTGGTAATAGCTGTTTTGCAGAGTGCCCAAATTTAAAAGAAATTAATTTTCCAGAAAGTTTGAGTGAGGTAGTAGGTGAAGATATCTTTAAGGGATGTAACGCATTGCTTAGAAAAGATGGAAGATATACCTTTGTAGGTGTTGGAAATGAGATTTTAGTTCGTTATGAGTTTTTGAAGGACGAAAAAGAGTTTAAATTTCCAGAAGGTGTTCGTTTTGTCTTAGGGAAGGTATTTAAAAGAGCAGGTTCAGACTATTATTGGTATCCTGGCGATGGTGCTGATTTTAGAAGTGTGCATATTCCAGAAGGTATTGTGTTTCTTGGCGAAGATATATTTTATTCCATGAATAAATTGAAGGAACTTACTTTGCCACAAAGCGTAAAGACATTAGGCGATGGTTGTTTGGCCTTTTGTTCAAAGTTGGAAAAAGTAGATTTGGGTGGTGTGACAAAGATAGAAGATGGCATGTTTTTGTGTGACAATAACTTAACGGAAATTATTTGGTCTGATGAGATTTCTGAGATTGGAAACAATGTCTTTACTCTTTGTAGAGAACTAAAAACGCTTACACTTCCAGCTGGTTTGAAAAAATTAGGTACAGAAGAAACTTACAAGCAGGGTACGTTTGAGGAATCTGGAATCGTGGAACTGGTGATTCCAGAGGGTGTAACAGAAATTACGTCGGAAACTTTCAAAAAGTGCAGAAATTTAAAGAAAATTACACTTCCTTCTGGTCTTAAAAGAATTGGAAAAAATGCATTTTGTGGATGTGTAGAATTGGAAGAAATCAACATTCCAGAAGGCATAGAAATAATTGAGGAAAATGCATTTGCTCATTGTATTTCCTTGAATCGCTCTGTATTTCCAAGTACATTGCAAGAACGAGCAGATGATGAATTCTGGAACACAATTGGTTTTGGTGATGAAAATGGCTGCGTAGTAAAAGATGGAGTATTGGTAAAATTTGTCGGAAATACAAAACATGCCGTTATTAGTGAAGGTGTTGTAGAGATCCCAGAAAATATAATTAGGGCAAAGGATGGAAACTATATTGAAAAAGTGACTTTGCCACAGTCTTTGAAAAAAATCGAGGAACAGTATGGACTTGGTGCCTACAGTAGCGATAAGAGTTGGATGAATCTGCCAGAGGGATATTTGAGAACAACAGATAAATTGCCTGCGAAATATACATTAGAATTGTTAGAAAAGTGTTGGGCTAAGTTGGTAACACTAGAGGACTTTGCGGCGTTGTATTTGTTCCAGTCTGGAAAAGATTTGGTAAAACATAGCGAAAAGTTTTTGCTTGAGAAAAAACAAGAGGCCGCAGATGCTTTTGTGAACCTGTTGACAAAAGGATGTAAACCAGCAAATGTGGTAAAAGCGGCAGAGTTTTGTCTTTTGTACAATAAAGAAATTTCTGTGGACACTTTAAAAGCTTTGTACGCATTGGCTGTCACTAAGAAAGCAAAGAAAGCCATAGAGTTGTTAGATACTTGTGGAGATTTTGCTAGTGAAGAACAGAAGGCAGAACAAACAAGTACAAAGGCAAAAACAAAGAAAGCAAGTGCAAAGGTAGTGGAAGAGACTGCAGAAATTGCACAATTTCGAGAAATTTTCCATGAGCCGCTTCTGGATAAGACATTGACCAAGTACAAAGGAAAGAAAACAAGTTTTGCATCTGTAAAGTTAAAAAATGGTGAGAGTGCACCTGCATACTTAGTAAAATGTGCAGTAGTGCCATATTTGGATAGTTATCCAGGAAGACCAAAACATATTGGTGGATATGCAAGTGCTGTGATTGATGTAAAACTGTTACCAGATGCAGATAGAGCAGGTGAAATGTTAGATATTGACTCTTTGCGTCAGGCTTTGAAAGCACAATATGAAGTTGGTGGCTCTGCATGGCTGCTTCCTCTGTGTCGATATGCGGATGGTGCACAGATTACAAGCTTGCTTTCTGATATGAGAAAATGGGAAAGCTGGTATACTTATGGTTCTACAGGTCGAAGTGACATCATCATTGCAAGAGGAGCGATGCTCTTGAGCGAAACTCGTGAAGCTATGATGGCTCTTGATAAAGCAGGACGTCTGGGTACTTATGCAAAACTTCGAGATACCGACGAAGACACCATTCGTGATACAAGATTGACTGATTTTGGTCTGAATGAAAAAGGTGAAAAGACCTATGACTTGGGTGGAAAAGAAGTTGTTGTTACGTTGATGCAGAATCTGTCCTTTGAAGTGATGGATACTAAGACAGGAAAGAAAACGAAGAGTTTGCCAAAGAAGGATGCCGATGCAGAAAAATTGGCACAGGCTACTGCTGATTTGAATGAAATGAAGAAATTGCTCAAAAAAGTAGTAACTGCCAGAAATCAAAGATTATTTGATGAGTTTTTAAGCAAAAAAACACGCTCAGCAAAAGTCTGGATGGATTCTTATTTGAAAAATCCAGTCCTTCGCATGGTAGCAAGACTGATTGTATGGAATCAGAACGAAGATAGCTTTATTTTAGACGAAAATGGTGTCATTGACTGTTATGGAAATCCATATGAAATCAAAAATGAGGTACCAATTGGTGTGGCTCATCCAATGGAAATGAAGGAAGAAGAAGTAAAGGCTTGGCAGCAGTATTTCTGTAAAAATGGATTGAAACAGCCATTTGAGCAGATTTGGGAACCAGTAGCAAAAGATATCCAAAAAGAACGTTACAAAGGTTGTCAGATTTCCGTATTCCGTTTTATGAATCAAGCAAAACATGGTATTTATTTCTATGACCAAGATTTCCACAATGAAATCGGATTCCAATTAGAAGACTGTGATTTGGATTATGAGCGTACTACATGGCATCGACACGAGATTGCAAGTGATGAGACATTCACGTTAGGAAACTTTACAATCTCAAAATATACACGTAAACTAAATCATATTGTATATTTGCTGGATAAATGGACCATAGAGGAACGTATTTCCAAAGATGATGTTTTTGTGGAACATTTGTTGGGAAGTTTTACATTGGCACAGATTATGCAATATATTGCTCTGGCACAGGAGAAAAATGCAGTAAATTGTATCGCATTGTTGATGGATTACAAAGATGAACATTTTGAAGATTTCGACCCAATGAGTGAATTTACATTGGATTAGTAGGATGAGTTTGCAGGAAGAAATTCCATCAGGATGGGAATTTCTTCCTGTAATTTATGCAAAAAGTAAAATATTAAAATAACACTTGCAAATGGTGGAAATGTGTGGTATAAGTATACAAGAAGTTTTACTTCTTGAAATAAAAACTTAAAAACATAGTGTAGATGATTTAAAAATGGTAATGATTGAGTACGATTTATGAGACAAGTATAGCTAAGGCTATAAGTGTACCCATTTTTAAATCTTTTTTTATTTCAAGGAGGACTTACATATGTTCAAAATTAATAGTTTTAACAATCAGAAAGCAACAACTTATATTACTTACATGATGGTAGGCAGCTACTTTAACAAAGCTTACTTGGTAAGCCAGTCGCAGGTGAAACGTCTGTTTCTGGAATACAAGGAGATGCCATCGAAAAACCAATTAAAAACAGAAGAACTGGTTCTTTCCCTAATGAACAAGAAATCCATGGGAGATGTTTCCAAGTTTGAAAATCTAAATTGCGAAGTTGAGATTCTTCAGCGAGAATCCTGCTACGAAGTAAGATTTGAGACTTGGGGATTTGGATGTATTGTTGCAAGAGTGGATAAGAATGGAAAAATTGAAATTGTTTTAGAAGAAGGAGAGGAAGCGCGAGCTTCCTCTTAATTTGTTGAAACGAGTATTTGATAAAAAATCTGATTTAAAGAGTTCCAATCTTTGGTATGGTCATCGGTCATAGTATTTGCGATTATTTTTTGATGCTAGCACGAAGATCATTAGAAAGTGGCAAGGTTAACAAATCGTCAAATTTTACAGGGGGTGGGCAGTTATATTCTTCTATATATCTACATGCAAGTAACGGACGCAGAGCATAAAAATACTTTTTATATTTCACGAAATCTCCTTGAAGATTATTGATAAAGGTATTTTTGGCAGTGCTGTAATAGTGGTAGACCCCTGCTTTTGCCGAAAAATATCTTTTTGCAGATTCGTAAATGCTCTCCCAGTCATCTGATTTTTGATAAATAATAGGAGAGTTGCTCCATTCAAAGAGCGTAGCATTCCCTTTTTTAAATTGTATCAACGCCTTTTTCAAATCCCATCCGTTGATGTCTAAGACTTCATCTAACTGCCACTCGATAAAATCTTTGGTTTCATTTAACTTCAAGTATTCATCTAATGGTCTGACATAGATAAAACGGACATCGTAGTCGCTGTCTGGAGAAGCAAAACCCCAGGCGCGACTTCCGGATTCAACGGCAAGAAGAATTTTTACGTTTTCTCGTTGTTCAATTTCTGCCAGTTGTTCTTTGATTTTTGAAAACATATCCATCGTATAAAATCTTCTTTCTTATTATAGTGGATATTGTAAGAGTTAAAAATCACCCTCAATAGTACGTCTGTTTACATACTCTACAAATTTTTCGACTTTGGCCATATCAGGATTGTCTGGAAGATACGTAGTTTTTGATGCACGCTCCAATTCACTTTCATAATGTGCCAGAATGTCATAAAATTCCTTTGTAAAAGTGTGATCTTCGTTTTGAAAACCGCCATTTCTGATTTTTAGCAATAAATTCAAATCCTCTGTTCGATGGGTTTTAATGATGCCTTTATCTAAAATATCAATTGCCATCATAAAAAGTCGAATCAGATGCATGGCATGTTTATTTAAGTGGTTGTCATCTTTTTTCTTGTTGCGTTTTCCAATTTTGTCATATTCGCGAATCACCATATTGAGAGCAGAGAATAATTTTTCATACTCGCGTAGAGGATAGTGCCGATAATTTGCATCTACAAAAATCTCAGTTTCAAGTTCTGGCGTTACTGCCTGGTCGATATAAA